>Ga0194132_10001536_pt1 | contig 46496 bp, 43 predicted proteins | sample TA2KigOf80mmetaG_FD_148612 | JGI IMG/M metagenome (GOLD analysis project Ga0194132, IMG submission 148612) | Freshwater microbial communities from Lake Tanganyika, Tanzania - TA2015054 Kigoma Offshore 80m | ecosystem: Environmental > Aquatic > Freshwater > Lake | place: Tanzania: Lake... | reverse complement strand
CGTATCCTTTCCTGCCTGCGCCAACAGGCAGCCTTTCGTTTTTAGATTCGCGAAAGGGTACGCCTACCTATTTCCTATTTCCACACGCTTTGATCATAGCTCCAGCGCTGAAAAACAAGCACAAGATATGGGTCGGCGTGTAACTCTTGGGTCAGCGCTCTGTTATTCAGGCTCACCTAGTCTGAGAGTCATTAGAAATCGGCCAAAGAAGCAGCAAAACATGGCATCCCAAGAACTGGAGACACTTGCCACATACGAGCGCTATTACAACGCCGGCGGCGTGCGCACGCGCTGCTTTGAAAAAGGCGAAGGCGAGCCGGTGATTCTGCTGCACGGCGCCGGCGGTCACGCGGAGACCTGGGTGCGCAATTTAGTTCCACTCGCGGAAAAGTTCCGCGTGCTGGCCATCGACTCTCTCGGCCACGGTTAGACCGACAAACCCAAGGTCGCCTACAATCTCCCGAACTTCTCGAAGCATCTGCTCGACTTCATGGACGCTGCAGGCATTCAAAAGGCGCACCTAATCGGCGAATCACAGGGCGGGCAAATCAGCGTGCTGACCGCGTCCGAGCATCCCGAGCGGGTCCACCGAATGGGACTGATCGTCGGCGGCATACCATCCAACGAGCACGGCCAAATGGCTGGCCTAAACCAGCTGCAACAACTGACGCGCGACGCCACCGGAACGCCGACAAACGAAACCATCCGCAAACGGATGGAGTGGTTGTTCCACGATCCCAAAGAATTGCCCGACGAATTGGTCGACATCCGGTTGAAGATCTACAGCAACCCGGCGATGCAGGAAGTGCTGCAGAGCCGCGACCGGGAAGTTTATCACTTGATCGATCGCATCCCCAAACTTCAGGCGCCAATACTATTTTTCTGGACGACGCACAACCCGACCTGCCCCTGGCCGGTGGCGTTCAAGGTGCACCAAAGTGTACCCGGCTCGCGCTTCGTACTGGTCGACAAGTCCGGCCACTGGCCGCAGTACGAGCGCGCCGAGGAGTTTAATCGCACGCTGATCGAATTTTTGACGGGAAACCAGGATGCTGTGCTAATCGACACTTATCGCAAGCTCTACTGGCAGTAAGTCGTTCAACAAGCGGCGCGGTTAATTGCCGCGCCGTCTCACAACCCCAGTGCCTGCGCGGCGTTGCCGCCGAGGATTTGCTCCCGTTCTTGCGCCGACACGTTCAGCTCCAGCACTTTCTTGACCGATTCGAAATCCCCCATACCCATTGGGTAGTCAGTGCCAATTACAACCCGATCGGCGCCGACCACTTGCACCAGATAGTGCAGCGCGGCCGCGGAATGAACGATCGTATCGAAGTACATCTTCTTCAAATATTCAGACGGCTTCTGCGAAATGACTTTCTTCAAATCCGCCCGCAGCCCGTAGGAATGATCCAGCCGCCAAATATTAAACGCCAGCAACCCGCCGCCGTGGGACAAACACAGACGCAGGTTAGGATATTTCACGAACATGCCTTTGAGAATCATCCGCTCGACCATCAGCGTCGTGCGAAAAGTAAAATGCAGCACGTTGCCGAGCACCGGCGACAACGGATCGTCAGCATCGAGCCCGCCCTCGAGCGGATGCACGAACAACAACAAATCCAACTTCTGCGCCGCATCAAAAAACGGCTCGAACACCGGATCGTCCAGCGGCTTGTCGCCAACGGCATTGCCGATCTCCAAACCCTTCAGCCCCATGCTCTTCGCCTCTTCGGCGATGGCAATCGATTCCGCCACGCTCTGCAGCGGCACGCTGCCGAAACCCACAAAGCGATCGGGATATTTCTTAACAACATCCTGAATCGCCTCATTCTGCTTGCGTGAAAAGTGCGCCGCGACGGCGGCGTCTTCCCAATAGAACAAAAGAATCGGCGACGGCGAAATCGCCTGCATGTCGATCTGCATCTCATCCAACGCCTTGATCCGCGCCACCGGATCGTACGCGCCCGCGCCGAGGTTGGGGCGGGAACCAATCGCTGAAGTCACAGCAAGCTTTCCTTTGTCGAGCACAAGCTTCGGCGTGCGGTTTTCGTATTTGCCTGGATTGGTCAGTGTTTCGATGGGAAAGTAATGAGAATGTAGATCAATGTTCATGTCTAACCTCGAATTCACGATAGCTTGTTACTGCATTGGCTTTACACTAACATGGGTCGCTGAACGATGGACACAAACAAAGCGACGGAATCCCTTGAAGCTGCTGGACTTTGCTATGACAAAGGCCTCTATAACTCTGCAGTGAGCCGCGCTTATTGCGCCATGTATCAAGCCGCACAATATGCCCTGGAACGCGCAGGCTTCAAACGAGTAGAGTGGACACATAGCGGTTTGCAAGCAACATTTGCGAATGAACTGACAAGAAGACAAAAATTATTTTCAGCTTTATGGCTGCGGACCTTAACGCGGTACAAAACTTGCGCCACAGCGCAGATTATCGTGATTTCAGCCTCAGCAAACGACAAGCAACACGAGCACTAACAAGAGCGACGCTTCGAGACTTAACGTCAGTGGCAGTTCGATTCCCCCCTTTGAAAAAGGGGGGCCAGCAAAGGCGCTAAGGCGCAAAGTTAAGAAACACTAATTATCGCAACTTGGCGTCTTGGCGCCTTGGCGCGAGATATCCTACTCTGGCACTCTGATGCGTGCTCGTCCGATCAATTGTCCACTCTCGGTCTCGACATCGACGTAAAGTTTTGAACCGGCAGAGAGTTTTTCAATCGATACAACCGTCCATAGCCGAAAGCCGTCCTCACGCCCACCGGTAATCTCGAAAGCTGCCGAGCTGAAAATCAGTTTATCGTCCAGATACCAGCGATGGCGCACCCGTTCTTTTAGGCCGAGGGGTGCACGGATCGCGGTCAATCCCCAAAGCCGCAGCGGACCACCGGGTTCGAGGGACTCTACCGGATTGGTCACGCGCATTGCGCTCTTGTCGAATTCGCGGCCAAACTCGCTCCACACCAAGCACAGCGGTGCCGGCGGCACGTAGGCGCGGCCAAGCTCGACGAGCACGACCAGTGCAACAGCGACGACGGCCACGACAACTCGGTTGAAGCTGCGCAACCGCAGCCACGGAAAGTACAGCGTCACAAAGCCAACCATCGCGCACAAAACGCTTGCCCGCATCGCCCAAGCATTGCTGACGCTCCAGAGCACCGGCAACATGACGTTGATGAGCACAAACAGGTTGAAAGCGAAAAAGATCGCGCTCAAACTGCGCCGCACCGAGAGCTGGCGATCGTAAACGACATCGAGACTGGAGAGCAGCGCTGAGACCGCGATCAAAACGACAAAAATAAAATTTCCGGCGGCAAGCGTGGCACTGCCGTAATAAATCGGCAGCACAAAGAAGAGCACCTGCTGATAAAAGTTCTTATTGAAATAGTTGATGATCGCGCGAATCCATCCCGCCCATTTTGGCGCCAGCGTGGTCGACTCTATCACTCGCCGCAGTAGCAAGCTGGAAAGCCATATGAAACCGACGTGAAACACCGCGAGGCGCAGGAACGCGTAGTTGCGGTTGCCCAGCCACATGATGCCGATGCCCAGGAGCAGAGCGTACAGGCTATGAAACCACCAGAGTTGTTTTTCATGCCGGTGGAGCCATGCAACTATCCGAGCCCGCAGGCTTTGTGGGACGTTGTTTGCAGTAAGATCAGTTTCTGCCATCAAGGCACGTGGATCTTACCGTCGACAAATCCAAACAAAATCTTCACGTCGCAAAACAAGCGGGGGTTATCGCAATCCGAGTTCCTTCAGCGCCTGGCGCAAGTAACTCTGGTCGACGTATTTTTCCGGATTGGGCGGCGGGCCTTTTAAGTTATTTTGCTCAGCATAAATATCGACGACGGTCTTGAGCCCGTCCATTTCGATTTCCAGCTCGGGGTTCCACGACGGCGTTTGCAGATAAAAGTCCAAGCCTTTCTCGGCGTGCGCCGGCGTCAGCTGAAATCCCTTGGACAAGAATTCGATCGCCGTTTTCCTGTCTTGCTCGAACCATTTCTTGGCCCGGATGATCGCTTTAAAAAATCGCACGACAACCGGACGATTTTTCTCGGCCCAACTGCGCCGAAACGAATACGAAGAAAGCAGATAGTTCGGAAACACCTCGAACATTTTGCCGATCACGTTGAATCCCTGTTCCTGGGCGCGAAATGCATAGGGCACCGCCATCATCGACGCCACGGTTTGCCCAGCGTTCATCGCCAAGAATGCCTCGGTGGTGCCCCCGACACTGAGCAACTTGTAATCGCGCGGATACTCCAAGCCCTTCAATTTGAGAGCTCGCCGCAGGACAAACGTAGTTCCGGACGTTAGCGTCGAAGAACCAATGGTTGCCCCGCGCAGATCTTCGTAGGTCTTGTAGTTCTTCGCACCGATCAGGAAATGCGTAATCTTGCTGCCGCTCGCCGCCATCACCAAATCGGCGCCTTGCTCCACCGCGGTGATGGTACCGTCGGTAGCAAGCAACGCCGCCGAAATAGAATTACCGACCAGCGCCTGCACCGCCGGCGCGGTGCCACGCATGAGCACGACCTGCGCGTCGAAGCCTTCGCGGTCGAAATAGCCGCGCCGCCAGGCGGCCCAGAGGTGGCCGTAGCCAAGGACTTTGGAGGAAACGCCGACGGGGAATTTGATTTTCTCCTGAGCGAGGCCCGGTGTTTGTAACAGAAGGAGACAAAAAACCGTAGAAATAATTTTGCTCACAGCGTTACCTCCTTACCATCTCCGTTTGTAAAAGGGAGACCGAGGGAAATTCGCTCCGCGCGAAGAGAAGAAAATCCCCCTCCCCCCCCTTTACAAAGGGGGGGACCAGCTCGTTGAATTTGGGCGCGTTGTAACACAGTGGCGCAACGTTGGGAAGCGCAAGTTCGCCAGTGACAGCCAATCCGTTCGTAACCCAGTCCGATTCTTGTTAGGTTGAAACAAGTCCCATGTCTCGACCAGAATCAGCGGCCCGCGACGAAACTCTCGAACAAGAAAAACCCGCCGAACAAGTCGACTCGCAGGTCAAAACTGCGCCAAGCCGTTCGCGCTTTCAGACCTTTTCATCGCTGCGTCATCTCGACTTTCGCTATCTTTGGACCGGCACGGTGATGATGAGCGCCGGCCAATGGGTGCAGCAAGTCACCCTCGGCTGGCTGCTCTACGATCTCACTGGCAACTCGGTGCTGCTCGGTGCGCTGAACGGCCTGCGCGCGTTGCCATTTCTCGTCACCGGGCCTTTGGCTGGCGTCGCCGCCGATCGCATGGACCGTCGCAAGCTCTTGGTCGGCACGCAGTGGGTGCTGATCGTCACCGCGGTTGTTTTTGGCGCGCTGGTCGCGTCGCCCTACTTGCACGTATCGCATCTCTTCGTTTTCACGCTAGTCACCGGCATCGCCTGGACTATCACTGAACCGGTGCGCATGAGTTTGATCCCCAGCGCCGTGCCCAAAGAGGAATTGGCCAACGCGGTGGCGCTCAACTCCGGCGGCTTCAACATGATGAAGGTCATCGGTCCGGCGCTGGGCGGCGCACTGATCGCCTGGTTTGGCGCCGCGGAGAATTTTTTTGTCCAGGCCGTCGCCTACCTCGGCGTGCTAGCGATGATCTACAAAATGAACGTGCCGCCGCAGCCCGCCGAAGCCAAAAAAGGATCGGCGCTCGCCAATCTCAAAGAAGGCTTCGCCTACGTCTGGTCGACGCCGGCGGTGCTCGCGCTGATGACGCTGGCCTACGTGCCGCGGGTTTTCGCCGTGCCCTATCAAACTCTGATGCCGGTGTTTCAAAAAGACGTGTTGAAGATCGGCCCGGAAGGCCTCGGGCTGCTCATGGCGGCGCCCGGCCTCGGCGCGGTGATCGCAATTCTCACCATCGCCTCGCTGGGCGATCGCATCCGGCGCCAGGGGACGTTTCTGATTGGCAGCATCGTCGTGCTCGGCAGTTTTCTGATGCTCTTCTCGCAGATCACCTGGTTTCCGCTGGCGCTGGTGAGCCTTGTCCTCGTTGGCATGTTCCAAATGTTTTTTCTCGCCAGCACCGCGACCATGCTGCAAATGATCGTGCCGGACAGTTTGCGCGGTCGCGTGTTGAGCCTGTACATGCTCGATCGCGGATTTATGCCGCTGGGCGCCCTGTTCGCCGGCACCTTCGCGCACTTTGTCGGCGCGCCGATGACCGTCGCGGCCATGGGCGCCATTGTCATCCTGCTCACACTGCTGGTGGCGTGGCGCATTCCGGCGATCCGCAGTTTAGAATCCTAGTGTGGCGTCCCACCCATCAGCGTGCTTATCGTTGCGATGCGCTCGTTTGTGTTTCACCACGAAGCCCTCTTTGAGACCAAAGTCGCAAGGGGACTCCTTCCCAAAATGGCTCGCGCTATCCTTTATTTTCCGGATTGGCATGTTACGCTTGAGTGAAATTCATAGGGGCTTTGAGGAGGGAAAATGAACCGTTTGCAACTTGAGCGCGGGCTAATCGCGGCGCTTTGTTTGTCGCTAGTCGCCAGCTACAGCAGCGTATTTGCGCAGGCCGCCAAAGACTATCAGCCCGAGGTTGGCCAGGCAGGCAAAGACGTGGTTTGGGTGCCGACACCGCAGGCGCTAGTGGACAAAATGCTCGACATGGCGAAAGTCACGCCAAAGGACTACGTAATCGACCTGGGCTCGGGCGACGGCCGCACGGTCATCACCGCAGCCAAACGCGGTTCGAAAGCGCACGGCATCGAGTACAACCCCGACATGGTCGAGTTGTCGAAACGCAACGCGGCCAAGGAAGGCGTCACCGACAAGGCAAGCTTCGCGAAGGCCGATCTCTTCGAAAGCGACTTCTCTCAGGCGCAAGTGATCACGATGTTCCTACTCCCAAGTATCAACCTGAAACTACGCCCGAAAATCCTCAACCTGAAACCCGGCACACGCATCGTCTCGAACTCGTTCGACATGGAAGAGTGGAAGCCCGATCAGACCGAACGGGTCGAAGGCTGCACCAACTGGTGCACGGCCATGTTGTGGATCGTACCCGCCAAGGTCGAAGGCACCTGGCAAACCCCGCAGGGCGAGCTGACACTAAAGCAAACTTTTCAGATGCTCTCTGGCACGCTGCGAAACGGTAATGTCGTAACGCCGATTACCGGCAAGATGAACGGCGAGCAAATCACCTTTAGCGCGGGCGGCAATGAATACGCCGGCCGAGTGAACGGCAACACGATCGATGGCACGGTGAAGGTCGGCACCAAGTGGACAGCAACGAAGAAGTAGGAGCTATGAAAGCGGAAGGCTGAATTAACCCGAAGTCCGGAAGAATCCTCAAAGAAGCGCCCGCCCAAAGCGTGCGCTTCTTATTTTGCCTGATTGTTAAACTGACTCGGCGGCGGCGCCGCCGATAACTAGTTAAATTCGACCACGCCTTCGATCGCCTGGGCTCCGGGCCCGGCGTAGATCTCGAGCTTGTTACCGTCGGGGTCGAGAAAATAAGCCTGCGGCCCCCAGAACACGCCTTGGTTGCGGTTCTCGATATTGAAAACCTCGACGCCGTTGCGGCGCAGATCATCGATCGACGATTGAAACTCCTCCGGTTTGACGCGAAACGCATGATGCACAGGCGAGCTCTTGGTCGAATCGTACTTCATGACATCGTTGCCCTTGGCGAGAATCAGGTGCACGTTACCAATCTCCAGGAACACCATGCGCGGTGACTGGCCAACGACTTTCAAGCCAAGAATTTCTTCGTAAAACTTCCGGCTGCGCGCCAGATCGGTCACGGCAAGGCTGAAATGAAGCATTCCTTGCGTCGTTAGCATAGACACCTCCTCTGGACCCGGCTAACCTACGTCAGAACAGGGACATCCTTCAAGAGTCCCCAAACGACCGGGGCGTATTAGCTGCTCGATTAAGCTTCAAGCACGTAGATGTCTTCTCCCTTGCGAGGCAACAGCTCTCGCGCCGGCTGTTTCTACACCTTGTTGGGAAGCACCTATTTTTTTTTATCTGGATCAGTTATTCCACTCCGCCCCGAATGGCACTCCGCGAAGCTCTGCTTGAATCGTTCTTCCAGCAAAGCTGAGATCTGCACGAACAACGTCGCGCTTGCGCGCGGATAAGGCCTCATAAGTCGAGTGCCGAAGCGGATAAACAAGGGTGACCGTCGTCTGCTTGGCATCGAAAAGTGCGGCATCTGCCAGAACCTGATGGAAATCTGCTCGGTGGGCTTCACGAGAGTTCTCGGCCATCTTAAGCCAGCCCGACTCATCCAATTCAGAAAAGTGGGCTTTATATTTCGCATCGATGATTTTTACTTGATCTCGATGCCTAACCACGAAGTCTGGGACGAGATGTGACATGCCCCGCAGGCTAGAATCGGTCCAACGTATCGGGAATACCGTCTCTAATTTTCGACCACACCGGACGTCTGCTCCCACCAGCGATGCTTCCCGACGAACAATCATTTCAACGAACGACTCCCAGAGTTCAGAAAGTGGGAGATGCCATGCGAGTCCATCGAGCTCGCGGCCACCGCCAAGACCGCGCTCATCAGCGACCCATCCCATCGCCTCGATGCCTCGCCGAATCGCGTCATGCTCAAGGTAGCTGCCACCCATGCGCGCTTCGATCTCAGCTTTCCGAGGCATGCGGGAATGAACATCGCGCAAGAGCCCGATAAGCTTCTCAGCGACCATTGCCAAAGTGGTGGCTGTTTTGTCGTTACCTCCAGTCTCGAGGAGCCCCCGACGGAGCCGTTCAAGACACCACCTCACCATCGAACGTAATTGAGGGTCGTTAGATAGCTCTGGGAATGTGCAAGGAAGCTGATGCCACATGCCAGTGCGGAGAGGTCCGGCGAGGTATTCGTTCCATATGATTTGTCCGCGTGGTTTCGTAAGTGTCTCATGTGCAACGCGGTAGCCGCGCCGAACTTGTGCGAGCAATGCAGCCAGCCGGGATATGACCGGTCCTGCGATCACCCACGGGGGTACTTCCCGGCCACTCCCAGGTACCATCGGTAGGTCGGCAAACTCGAGTGAAGCATGCCAACCGACCTCGTTGAGAACTTCTCCGACACCGCCCCATCCAAAGCGTGGCTTGATGATAATGCCGCCGACCACTTGCTGCGTTTGCGCTGAACACAACGGCATTGCGCCAGCCCGGCCGCCGGGGTGAAGGCGTATGATAGTGCCTTGTGAGCTTGCGCCGACCTCCAGCTGGAGTTCGAGATGTTTGAATGCGAGATCGTTGGCTCGCAAGAATGACTCGGCGAATGGCCCCCAACCACCCCCTTGCTGCTTAGGCGCAAAGTATTCGGCCGAAATGGTTATTGGATTGCCATGGTCAGTGCCGACAAAGAGGGGCTTCTGTTCCGGCGAGTGAAACACATACCGCCGGATCTTGTGGGCAGGACTGTGTCTGACCGCCTTGCGCATTGCGTCAATGGATCCAATCTTCGAGTGCGTCACGGACGGCATGCAGTTCGCTGGAGGCAGGTCCTAGAAATCCCTGTCGGAGGTACTCGTCAATGAGAGGTATCAGCTCGTGTCGGAAGCGCGATTTCAATTCGTCTTCATTGTCCGCAAGGAAGTAGGCATGACCAGGCATCAAGTCGAGAGTATCGGCAGGAGCATGTTCAACGAATACCTCTGCCAGCCGGTCAAAAAAGCTGGCGGCAATATCGGGCGCATTTTCCGCTACAACGGCACGATTTGGAGAAACAGTCATGAACGCAAAGCGGCGTCGTACGGCGAGATCAAGGTTCTGGATGCTTCGGTCAGCGGTGTTCATTGTTGCTAGCAGGTAGAAGTTCTCTGGAATGCTCAGTTCAGAAATCCCATCGACGGGATGAGGCAAGCAAATTTTACGCGCTTGCTTTCCGCCGACCTCTCCAGCCTCGAATAGGAATATTGCCTCTCCGAGGACTTTACCCAAATCTGCTCGGTTCACTTCATCGACGATGAGCAAGAAAGGATGGTCCTTAGCTTGTGCGATTGCCTCAAGGAGCCAGCCCTTGCGAACATGAAACTGCAGGGAGCCGGCTTTTTCATTCGGTGAGAGCCCTACTACGAAATCTTCATACGTGATCGCGGGATGGAACTGCACCGTCATTCCATGCCCTTTAAAAACACTTTTGAGAACTTCACCGGCGAGGCGTGTCTTTCCTGTTCCCGGGGGACCCTGCAAAATGACAAACCGTCGCTGTTGGAGGAGGTCGTTCACAGCGTTAACGTTAGGAACAATGAAAAGATTGGCGCGTAGTGCATCATGTAGGCTGGTATATTCGGGTTCGAAGGCCTTCAAAATTTGCCAATTCCGCTCAAGGGCGTACAGATCAATAAATGCCTGTACAACTTTATGAGCCTTTTCTGCATCAGTTCTTGGTACAACCGCGTTGCAATACATTTCGCGGCCGTAGCGTTGGAATGTTTTTTCAAATCCAGGGAAGCGTTCACGCACACCCTTGGGAACTACCACTCCAAGAGCTGCGGGATCGGGCTTTGTCCAAGCTTCTACTCCGAGCCAGGACAAGTACCGTCGCAATGCTACGATGCGTCGCCGGTGACCGGGCCGCATTAGGATTCCTTCATCAGGGGTAAGCCCTCGCGTGCCGACGCCGAAGCCGATAAGTGTTCCCGCATCGCTTGTCGGGAACCATACAAGGCTCGTTCCGCCGTACGGGCCGCTTGGTGGGTTGGCGGGGTTGATAAACCCGGCATATGGGACACCAGAATCCTCACCTTCGTTGGCGAGTCCATAAGCATCGCGGAGCATCGTAGGCTCGAAGTCTCGTTTCTGGTACCTATCACCGAACAAGGCCGTCATCGGTTTCTTCAAACCATCCTTAGGATAGGCTTCAAGGCCGCTACGGATGATTTCGGTTAGGTCTTTCAGAGAATCTGGCTTGCTGGTCACGGACGTTTCCACGTTCCACTGTTTAGGAATGGATATCTGTTTAATATTGCTTTAGTTCGAACAGTAGCACTCGAACGCAACGCATTTTATTTATGGCTGACTCGTCTTCAGAACACGTTTCTTGAGACTTATCTCCACCGCCCAATAACGGATGAACGCTCTCGGGTAGGACAAAACCCGCAGTCCGCGCATCAGCGCGATAGAGTCCATGCAATTTGCGGAAGATTGGTCTGATAGTTGGTGATACCGCCGACTTCCTTTCAAGGAAGCTGGCGGCATGACAGATTGTTCGCCGTGGCTGCCCATTAGCATTGAAACTCGAACAGCCGAACTCTAACCCGGATTGGCCAAGGGAAGCAAACTTTTTAGATCATGGAGCTCCTCACCGAAGCCGTGCTGTCGCCCCGAGCGTCTCCGCCATGCGCACGAGGCGGACGAACTCGGCGCGGTAGCCTTCGGGATCGCGACCGCGTGCTTCGTTGGCCATGGTTGCGATTTCGCCGTAGGTCATGCGGTCAGGCGCGCTTTCGCCGCGCAACCGCTGTGCGAAGGCAGCGACGGCCACGGAAAAGCGCTGATCTTCCGGGGCACGCTCAAAATTGGCAAAGGCATCAGCCTCGCGCACCGGTCGTTCGATCAACCGGCTCGTCGATTCACCGGGAAGCTTGTAGCGTAGCTTGACGAAGGCGAGTTCGTCGCGGCGAGTGCTGCTTGGCACATTTGACTCTTTCTCTCGTTGATAGCGCAGCGGGTCGATGCGCCGTTCGCGCGCGTCTACGGGGGTAATCTCATAGATCGCCGCGACCGTATGGCCGGCACCGATGTCGCCGGCGTCGACCTTGTCGTCTTTGAAATCTTCGCGCCGCAGCATGCGGGTTTCGTAGCCGATCAGCCTATATTCGGCGACTTGCGCCGGATTGAACTCGACTCGCACTTTGACATCGTCGGCAATGGTAAACAGCGTCGATGCCATCTCTTCGCTTAAGACTTTGCGCGCTTCGAGGAGCGAGTCGATATGCGCCGCGTTGCCGTTACCGGCTTGAGCCAAGCACTGCATCAGCGCATCGTTGAGATTGCCCGTACCGACGCCGAGAATCGAAAGATAAATGCCGGTTTTGCGCTTGTCGGCGATGAATCGTTCGAGCTCTTTCGGATCGGTGATGCCAACGTTGAAGTCGCCGTCAGTAGCCAAAATCACCCGATTGACCGCCTCGCGATCGAAGTGCCGCTCAGCCAGACGATAGGCGCGCCGCAGACCATCGCCGCCAGCCGTGGAACCCGACGCGCGCAGATTGTCGATGACGTCGATAATCTTGTGCCGGTCGCGGCCGCTAGTCGGCTCCAGCGCAGTGTGCGCCTGCCCGGCGTAGGTGACGATGGCGACCTGATCGTCATCCCGAAGCTGCTGTGTGAACAAGCGAAAGCCCTGCTGCAAAAGCGGCAGCCGGTCCGCCGGCGCCATCGAGCCCGAAGTATCAACGAGCAGAACGATATTTGCCCGTGGCCGCTCGGAGCGCTCGATATCGTAACCGCGGATGGCGATGTGCATTAGCCGATTGTCCCGGCTCCAAGGACTGGGCATGACCGTGGTCGTCACACGAAAGGGCTCACCACGATTCTTCGGTGCCGGATAGTTGTAAGGGAAATAGTTGATCATCTCTTCGACGCGCACCGCCTCACGCGCCGGCAAGCGCCCGGAGGTCAGATTGCGGCGGACAAAAGCGTAGGACGCGGTATCGACGTCGACGCTAAAAGTTGAGACCGGATGTTCGGCGACGCTCAGCACACCGGCGGGCTCTTTATCCGGAAAGCGGTCGGTGCTGGGCGGAATAACCGGCGGGCGCGGATAATAGGGCGGCATTGGATAGGGGCGCGATAACCCACCGCCCATTGCAGGCGCAGAGCGCTGTTCGCGGGCCACGGAGTCCCTTGGTGCGGGTGCACTAGACGGCGGTGGAGGCGGCGGTGGGGAAGCAACCTTAGAGCGATCCGAAGAGGTCTCAAAGCTACAACTGGTGACCAGTGCTAACATGGCAGCCATCGACGACAATCCCTTGATTCTGAGTGCCAATGCATTCGCTCTCATCGGAACCTCCTAGGGGATACCAGTAGGCCTGGGCGTGCCAGGCCATCGATTTAACTCTTTCTTAGACGAAAGAGTCCATGTTTTGTTCCATGGGCATCCAAGAAGCGGCGAAACCCATCTTCCGCCAACGATTGCACCGCATGGGTAGCGCTTCGCTCAACCCATCCTACATTCTACATTTCAGTTTCCGGAAAACGGGCGACCAACCGGTCGCCCCTACTCTTCGGGCTCTTCGAAGAGTCGTTTGAGGAACCGCTCCGGGGCATTGAGAAAGTCACGTGTCACCCGATAATGCTCGGTCTCGCTGTAGGCGATTTCTCGGATCGAATCCCCATCCAGACTGAATAGCGCAGCGCCCGGATAGCTCAAAATAATTGGCGAGTGCGTCGCGATAAGAAACTGCGCGTGGCCCGGCTCTGCCAAATCATGGATGATTTTGAGAAACGACAACTGCCGCTGCGGCGACAGCGCGGCTTCCGGCTCGTCGAGCAGATAGAGACCCTGCTCGAAACGGTTTACAAACAGCGCCAAGAACGATTCGCCGTGCGATTGCGCGTGCAGCGACTTGCCGCCATAGGCGCGCAGATTGGAGACTTGGTCGAGGTACGTCGCGAAATTGTAAAAGCTCTCGGCGCGCAAAAAGAACCCTTCGGTAACTTTTGGCAGCCACGAAAGGCTCAGCGCCTGGGCCAGCGCAGAGCGCTCGCGAAACGCTTCGATGTTGTGATCGCGGTTGCCGCCTTGGGGGTCAAAACCGCAGCATTCGGCGATCGCTTCCAGAAGGGTCGATTTGCCGCGGCCGTTCTCGCCGACGAAGAACGTCACTTTGTTGCGCAAATGGAGATCGATCCCCTGCGAGAACGCGCTGATGTTGAACGGCCATTGCCCACGGTTCCATTTTTCCTCGCGATGCGTCACCTGGCGCAGAAACGGCGACCCGGTGCGCGATGGACCGGGCGCGGTTCTGCTCGTCGTGCCGCCACGCTTCTTCGTTCCAGCCATAAAAAACGAAAAGGCCCGGGTTCACACGCCGGGCCTTTTCTTCACGCTCTGTTTAAATTTTTCGCAGCTCAGCTACGCCCCCAAGCCGAATGCCTTGGTCGGATTGTCCCAGAGAATCTTGGCGCGCGAGGCTTTGGAGATTTTCTCGTTGCCACTGATGGCACCCACGGTCTTGTCGGGGAATTTCCCGATGGCATCGCTGTGCGGATAATCGGTGGCGATCATCAAATAGTCGTCGCCGACGTGCTCGCAGAACACCGGCGTCAGCTCTTCGCCCGCTTCCGAGCTGATCCAGCATTGCCGTTTGAAATAGTAGCTCGGTTTTTCTTTGGTCAGTTTCGCCGAGCCGTGCGACTCATGTTCCCAGTGCTCGTCCATGCGCTCAAGCCAGAAGGGCGCCCAACCGCAGCCGGATTCCAGGTGCGCGACTTTCAGTTTGGGGAATTTCTCCAAAATGCCGTCGGCGCAGAAGTTCAAGGAAGCGAGCATCTGTTCCAGCGGATGGCAAGCAACATGGCGCCCGAATTCACTGTAGCGATCGTTGCCCGCCTGCGGCAGCACCGTGCGCGCGCCCTCATGCACGCAAATGGTCACGCCCAACTCCGAACAGACATCGTAAATCGGATAGTAGTCAGGGCTGGCAAAAGTCCGCCCGCACATTTTGTTTGGCCGCCAGAAGATACCCACATGGCCCAATTTCTCGCGCGCGTACTTAACCTCTTCCACCGCGAGCTTGGGATCCTGCAGTGGGATCAACATAACGCCATAGAGCCGTTTACGATTGTGGTCGCAGTAATCGGCGAGCCAAGTATTATAGGCCCGGCAGATCGCCGCGCTCAGCTCGGGATCGATGTCGTCACGCCACATGATGTATAGGCCGATGGTCGGAAACAGCACGCTGATGTCGATGCCCTCGCGATCCATGTCACGCAGGTTGGACGCCGGATCGAACTTGTTGGCGTAAGCATCGGCGAAGCATTCGCGCCACGCTTTTGAAGAAGCAAAGATATAACCGAAATCTTCCATGCTCCGGTTCGGACGAATCGAAGAATCCGAGACCGGCTTGCCATCGACTTCGCGGACCGTCTGGTTCGGACCCGCAAGGTGGACCCGTTTTTTGAACTTTTCAGGCAAATATCTCTGATACAAATCGGTCGGCTCTAGAATATGTCGGTCGGCGTCGATGACTTTAAATCCGTCTTTCATGGCGTTCTCCTTTTAGCTTCGGATTCCCCTTTACATAGATCAAACGGCCGGTGCCAGCAAGAGGCCCGCGGCATCCAGCAGGCCGCTAAAAGCTCGTAAGAATGCTTCGACAGGTCTCAGCATGAACGGATCTTCCCCAACAATTTCAACTTCCGATCCGTACGCCCTGAGCTCAGTCGAAGGGCTCCGAAGAGTTTTTCCACCGGCCTGCTAAGATTTACGCGTGATTTCCTTGATCAAGCGCATCCATCGTTCGACCCGATCGGCGTATTCAGCGGTCGTCAGCCCCTTTTCCGGATAGAACTTTTGGAAGCCATAATTCTTCGCGCCGCTACCATAGGAAAAAGTCTCAGAAAACATCTTTTGCCCGTCTGGACTGATGAGAAAATCGAGCAGCAGCAAACCGGCATGGGGACGCGGCGCGTTCGCCGAAATGCCGACGCTGCCGGCGTTGGCCACAGCCAAGTCCAACGGATGCCACCCAATCGGCGCTCCCTTGGCAGCAGCGTGAGCGACGTTGGTCGAGAAGCCCACAAAGGACATGGGCGCCTCGCCGGAGACGATCAATTCGTTGAAGCCGGGCCCCGAGGCGCCGTGCAGCGTCACTTCTTGATCTTTCAGCTTGCGGATGAAGCCATCGCTCTTGAAATAGGCGATGGCACCAAACTGCCGGGCGCTGCTCTCGTCACTGCTGATCGCCATCTTGCCTTTGAGCACCGGCTTCAACAGGTCGTCGAATTTCTTCGGCAACTCGATGCCCTTGGCGGCGTTCTTATTGTAGGCAAAACCAATATACGATTCGCGGTCGGTGGTCCAATAAACCAAATCGTTCTTGGCCTTTTCCTTGGCGCTATCGGGAAAGTTTTTCAGATGCGGCGAAGTGTAAGGGCTGAAGAAATTTTCATCGCGCATGGTCATCAAAGCGCCCGGCGTGGTCTCGACGGTGTCGACGATGTAGCGGCGCGCCTTGAACTCCGACAGCGCTCTGTTGGCCAGCTCGATGCCGCCGGCGCGATAGACCTCGACCGCGACGCCGGGATACTTCGCTTCAAAAATCTTCGCGATGTCTTTAGACGGCACCAATGACGTGTACCAAACGACCTTGCCCTCTTTCTTCGCGCCTTCATAAAGAACCTTCTCGCGGTCGGCCTTGGTGTATTTCACCAGATCGGCCAAGCTCGTAGCTTTCTGTCCCCACGCAGCGCCGGTCAGTGATACGCAAAACAGCAAACTAAGCCACAAAGCGACCATCACACCTCCAGCAATTTCTGGAATTTGGAATCTGTAATTTGGAATTCCTCGCGCAGCGAGGATCAGGCGCGTTTCTCAGGACCAAAGACATGGCAAGAGGTACCATGGCCGGATGCATCGAAATCCAGCGAAGGCTCGCTCTGGCTGCACAGCGGTTGCCGGTAAGAACAGCGCGGGTGAAACGTGCAGCCCGAAGGCGGATTTACTGGGCTTGGCACGTCGCCTTCGAGCACGATGCGTTCTTTCTTGCGCTCCATATCAGGCAGCGGCACTGACGATAGCAAAGCCTTGGTATAAGGATGTTTGGCCTCACGATAGATCGTCTCGCCGCTGGCGAGTTCGACGACTTTGCCTAGATACATGATCGCGACCCGGTGGCTGATGTGCTCGACGACGCGCAGGTCATGGGAAATGAACAGGTAAGTGAGTTTCAGTTTTTCCTGCAGCTCTTGCAGCAGGTTGATGATCTGCGCCTGGATCGACACATCGAGGGACGACACCGGCTCATCGCAAACGATAAACTTGGGGCTCACGGCCAATGCGCGGGCAATGCCGATGCGCTGGCGCTGCCCGCCGCTAAACTCGTGCGGATAGCGGTCGAAGTGATCCTCGCGCAAACCGACCTGATGCAAAAGCTCCATGACGCGATCGCGCTTGGCTTTGCCTTTGGCGAGCTTGTGAATTTCCAGGCCCTCGCCGACGATGTCGCCGACGCGCATGCGCGGGTTGAGCGACGCGTAGGGGTCTTGAAAAATAATCTGCATCTCGCGCCGCATGTCGCGCAGCTCGCGCTGCGACAGCGCCAACAGATTCTTGCCTTGGAACATCACCTCGCCGCTGGTCGGTTCGATCAAGCGCAAAAGTGCGCGGCCCAAAGTCGACTTACCGCAGCCCGACTCACCGACAAGGCCGAGCGTCTCACCCTCGTTCACGGTCAGGCTGACACCGTCGACGGCCTTGACCACACCCTTGTTGCGCGAGAAAAACCCATCGCCGACCGGGAAGTGTTTCTTAAGGTTACGGATTTCTAACAAACTCATAATCGAATTTGAGGATGGAAGATGGAGGATCGAAGATCGCTATCCTCTATTCTCAATCCTCCATCCTCGGCTTAGTCTTCATGCGACTGCGCTTTGCCTCACTTCGGAGTGCGGGAAATGACACGCCACCGTGTGCCCGGCCTCTTTTTCGACCAGCGGCGGCTCGGTTTGCGCGCAAACATCCTGCGCCTTGGGGCAGCGGTCGCGAAAGCGGCAGCCGCTCGGCAAGCGCAGCGGGCTCGGCACCACGCCGGGGATAGCGTCCAGCCTTTTCTTCTTGGCACTGCCGGTCTGCGGCAGCGAATTCAATAGCCCCACGGTATAAGGATGAAACGGTTTGGTAAAAATTGCCCGCGTATTCGAGCGCTCGACGATCTTACCAGCGTACATGATCGCCACGTCATCGGCTTGCTCGGCAACCACACCCAAGTCGTGGGTGATCAGCAACAGCGCCATGCCGATTTTCTGCTGCAGCTCTTTCATCAGTTCGAGGATCTGCGCTTGAATTGTTACGTCGAGGGCGGTGGTCGGCTCGTCGGCAATCAACAGGCTCGGATTGCACGACAACGCCATGGCGATCATGATGCGCTGGCGCATGCCGCCGCTCAATTGATGCGGATAGGCATCGACGCGCGAATCGGGGTCGGCGATCTTGACTAGCCGCAGCATTTCGATGGTCTTGGCGCGGGTCTCGGCCTTGCCCAGGCCTTGATGCAGCTTGATCGCCTCGCCGATCTGATTGCCAACGGTGAAAACCGGATTGAGCGAGGTCATCGGCTCCTGAAAGATCATCGAGATCTCGTTGCCGCGAATCTTGCGCATCTCTTCATTGTTGAGCTTGAGAAGGTCCCGGCCCTTGTAGAAGATTTCACCGCCGACGATCTTACCCGGGGGCGACGGGATCAAGCGCATGATGGAAAGCGACGTCACGCTTTTGCCGCAGCCCGATTCACCAACGAGACCCAGGGTCTTGCCCTGATCGATCTCGAAGTTGACGCCGTCGATGGCGCGCACTTCACCCTCGGGAGTGAAAAACGACACGCGAAGATTTTTGACTTGCAGAAGTTCTGCCATAAATAAATTCAGTTTCACCACGAAGGACACGAAGAGCAAGAAGGGAAGAGAAGCAAGTTGGAAAAGACAAATCTTTTCCGAACTTCGTGTCCTTCGTGTGCTTCGTGGTGAGTCATCTTATCTTCTGGTCTTACGTCGACCTTCCACCGCGCACCCGGCTCATCATGCGTGGGTCCAATATGTCGCGGATTGCATCTCCCATAGCATTAAATCCCAACACTGCCAACATAATTAACAACCCCGGAAAGATAGCCAGATGGGGATGGAGTCGCAAGTAGGGACCGCCGGCGCGCAGCATGCCGCCCCAAGTCGGGATCGTCGGATCGATGCCGAGGCCAAGAAAGCTCAAGCCCGCCTCGGCGGTGATCGCCCGCGCGAGGCTCAGGCTCGAAAGAATCAAGATCGGCGCCAGCACGTTGGGCAAAAGATAGCGCCTGAGAATCCGCGAGCTGGTCGAGCCCAGCGAGCGCGCGGCGGTGACGTATTCGTTTTGCTTTGCCGACATCACCGCGCCGCGCACGATGCGGGCGAACTGCGGAATGCCGCCCAAGCCGATGACGAAAATCAGCGCCGGGATGCTCGGTCCCACCACGGCGAGAATAAGCAGCGCCAACAGCGTCCGTGGAAAAGCGTAGAGCACGTCCAGGCAGCGCATCAGAAAATTATCGATGAAACCTTCAAAGTAGCCCGTCACCAGGCCGATCACCGTGCCAACGATGGTTTTGAACACCACCGCGACGACCCCGACGAATAGCGAGACGCGCGCGCCGTAGATCAAGCGCGAAAGAAAGTCGCGCCCCAGCTCGTCGGTGCCGAGCCAGTGGCTCCAGCCGCGCTCGGCGAAAATCTTATCGGGATTGACTTGAATCGGATCGTAGGGCGCGATCAGCGGCGCAACGATGGCGAGAACAATGACAAGGATACTGATCACGGCGCCGAACGTGCCGAGGCCGTTTTGCCGAAAGCGCCGCACGTAGTTGCGCCACAGGCTCGGGCTCCTGGTCTCCACCAAATCTAGGTTCAACGACGCTTCAGCCTTCATGGGCCGCTCCGGCGAACTTGATCCGTGGATCGAGATAGTAATAGAGCGCGTCGACCAAGAGATTGACCACGACAAATAGCGCTGCCACCAAAAGCACACAGCCCTGCAGCATCGGAAAATCGCGCGACTGCGCCGCGGTAAAAGCCAGCCGGGCGATGCCCGGCCAGGCGAACACGACTTCGATCACCGTGCTGCCTTCGATCAAACCGACAATCGAAATGCCGACTTCCGTGACCACCGGGATCAACGCATTGCGAAACGCATGCTTGTTAACGACGAAAAACTCCCACAAGCCCTTGGCGCGCGCCGTGCGCACGAAATCGTGGTTCAAAACCTCCAGCATGCAGGAGCGCGTCAGTCGGCAAATCGTCGCGGCATAGGCGCTGCCCAGAACGATCGCCGGCAAGATTAAGTGCTTCAGATCCGGCGGCGTGCCCCGTCCCGACGCCGGCAGCCAGTCCAGGTAAAGCGAGAAAAACAGGATCAGCATCAGCGCCAACCAAAAATTCGGCACCGAAACGCCGAGCAGCGCGCCGATCATGCTGCCCTGATCGAGGCGCGAATAGGGCTTGACCGCCGAAAGAATGCCCACCGGAATGCCGATGATCAGCGCGACGAACAGCGCCGCGGCCGCCAAAGTCAAACTCGCCGGCAGCCGATCGAGGATCGTCGGCAAAACCTTTTCATGGGTGCGCACCGAGCGGCCGAAATCCCCGTGCACGATATTCTTGACGTACTTGTAATATTGAACGTGAATCGGCTCGTCCAAGCCAAGATACTCGCGCATCGCCAGGTAATCTTCCTGATTAAACTCGCGATCGCCGAGATAGATCTGCGCCGCATCGCCCGGCAGGAGCTGCAGCGCAAGAAAGACCAGCAGTGAACAGCCAACCAGGACGGGAACAAGCTGCGCGAATCGGTTGAGGAGATAGGAGATCATGGATTAACGCAGCGCCGCACCTTCAACCGAGTCCGATGATGAGATCTGCAATTTGAAATCTGAAATACAAGTAGTTTTCGCCAAGCGCAAACTACTTGTCGAGCCAGACCTGCCCCGCCGGCGTATGCAGATGCGGATCGCCGCTCTCCATCGTGATGATGCCTTTGACGTATTTCTTGGCCGCGTGCGAATAGACCTCGTGATAATACGGCGCCGCCGGCAGCTCAGCCATAAGAATCTTGTCCGCGGCTTGATAGAGCTTGGCGCGCACCTTCTTGTCTTCGGTGGATTGCGCCTTGCGGATCAGCGAGTCGTACTCTTTATTCACCCAGCGCGGAATGTTGAAACCGTCGCGCTCGATCAGACCGATGTCTTTGGCCGAACCGAACATACGCGCTTGATAAAGTGGGTCCATGCCCGGCCCGCCGCCCCCGGCCAGTGTAATGTCGTAATTGCCCGCGCCGCGGTCGCGCAGCCATTGGTCGGGCGCGACCATTTTGAGATTGATCTTCAAGCCCGCTGCCGTGTACGCCGCGTAATGCAGGTTGGCGATCTTGACGTAAACATCGCGGTTGGGGCTCACGTAAACCAATTCCGGCAACGGTTTGCCGCCGGCCTTTTCCACTTCTTTAAGCAGCTCCTTGGCTTTGGCGACGTCGTGCTTGGGAAACATCTTGCCGATCTCGGGATCGTTGGCCCAACTCGACCCCGCCATGAAACTCTTGGCGCGCACCGCTTCGCCGCGCAGCACATCGACGTTCTTGTCAAAGTCGACCATCATGGTCAGCGCCCGGCGAAAGCGCACGTCGCTCATCGGCCAGTTCTTGTTGTTGTAATAAAGCTTGATGTCGCGAAAGGTGCGCAGCGTCTTGAACACTTGCAGGTTGGGATCTTTGTTGACGATCGGCAACCCCGCGCCGGTGATCTGCTCGGCGATGTCGACGTCGCCGCGCTGCAGCGCGATCAGCCGGGCATCGTCATCGAAAATAAACTTGAAAACGATCTTGTCGACCAGCGCTTTCGGTCCCCAGTAGTCGTTGAAGCGTTCCATTGTAATATGGCTGCCCGAAACCCATTCGGTGACTTTGAAGGGTCCCGTGCCGATCGGCAGAGTGCCGCCTTTGCCCAGCATCAACTTGCCCGCCGTCTCTGGCGGAATAATTCCCGGCAGACCCGTATCGCCGCCGGTAAACGCCGTCACCATCATCGGGCCAGGCTCATCGATGGTGACTTTGATCTTGTGCTTGTCTAGGATCTCGACCTCTTTGATCTTGCTCATCGCTTCCAGATTGCGCATGCGCGGCCAGTCTTTGGGCGCGCCCTTGCTGCGCCACTCGATGTTGGTCTTGACGTCTTCCGCGGTCAGCTCGCGGCCGTTGTGGAATTTCACACCCTTGCGCAAATGAAAAATGTAGGTGGTCAGATTGGGCTGCTCCCACTTTTCCGCCAGCGCCGGACGGATATCGCTCATGTTTTTGCCAAACACCGCTAGGCTTTCGAAGACTTCGGGAAAGAGAATGAAGCGCCGCCCTTGATAGCGCGCATCGAGCCGGTCCGGCTCTTCCTTGAAGCCGATGGTCAGCGTGCCGCCGCGCTTGGGCTGCTGCGCCTGGCTCAGCGAGTAAGCCGAAGCCAGGAAAAACATGGCTAAGACTAGGATCGAAAAACGCTTCATTACATTCTCCTCGAATGCGACTTAGGTCTAAGAATTGGCGAATATTACTCGGCGCTTGCAGTCAAAGTCAAGGTAGCGTAGACGGACAAGGGCATCCTTCGATACGCGCTGCGCGCTACTCGGGACGATCGGGCTACGATCCAATTTCCCGAGTAAGCTCGCAGGACCGTGTCGAAATTCAACGCCACTGGAGGTTTTATGGGCCGCGTGAAAAATCTCGAAGAAGTTAAAGCGATGGTGCTGTCGCGCACCGGCAAACGCAACACCTTTCGCCATGCCAAAATGGAGGACGTCCAATCGGTCCTCGCCAACCTCACCAGCAAAGACCCTGAGCTCTGGGCCAAAGAATGGTCGCGGGTGGCCAAGCCTTACGAAGACAAGGCCGCGCAAGCTGAAAAGCAAGGCAACTTTAAAGAAGCTCGGGAAAACTACGTCCAAGCCTATTGCTACTACGCCACCGGCCGCTACCCGACACCGCATACGCCGGGGAAGATGGAATGTTTTCGCAAAAGCTTAGAGGTCTACGAGAAGGCCGGCAAATATTTCGAGCCAGTGCTGGAGCGCGTCGAGATCAACTCCAAGGTCGGGAAAATTCCCATCTACGTGCGCCTGCCCAAAGACGGCAAGAAACACGCGATGGTCATCAACTTCGGCGGCATCGATTCGTTCAAGGCCGAAAGCTACGAATATGACGAAGGCCTGCAAAAAAACGGCATGGCCACCTGCGCCGTCGACATGCCGGGCGTCGGCGAATGTCCGATCAAAGCCTCACCGACGGCAGATGTAATTTTCAGCTCAGTCATCGATTATCTCGAAACTCGCGCCGACGTCGATCCGAAAAAAATCGCCATCATGGGCCGCAGCTTCGGCGGCTACTGGTCAGCAAAGATGGCCTACGTCGAAGCCAAACGCTTACGCGCCTCGATCGTATGGGGCGGCGGTGTGCATTATTTCTTTCAAGAAGATTGGCTGCGCGAATCGACCAACGCCGAAAGTTATCTGATGGACCATGATATCGCCCGCTGCCGCTTGTTCGGCGTCGAGAAATTTGACGATCTCTTCAAACCTTGGTCGGCGCTTTCACTTAAGGATCAAGGCTGGCTCGACAAACCGTCGTGCCCGATGTTGATCGTCAACGGCAAAGAAGATTTGCAAACGCCGATCGCCGATCTCTATATTTTATTGGAATACGGCAGCCCCAAATCCGCCCGCGTCTTTCCCGGCGGCCACATGGGGCAAACGCCGCAGACCTTTCCGACGATCGTGAACTGGCTGAAAAACGAGCTCCAATAAAAACTCACGGGTCACCCGGTTAATGCATGTTGAGCCAGCGCTGCCGGGCGCGCTTGGCGATGGCGTATATCTGCGAATCGCGCGAAACGCAGGCGCGAAACTGGGCCGCCAGCCTATTCTTGAGCAACTAGAGAGACTTCTTCCCCTCCTTCATTCCCACAATTCAATTGATTGCTATTAGATTTCACCGTCAGTCACTACCTGAGCTCAGCTTTTTCTGCGCCGCTCCGATACCCTTGTAACCGTAACATTTGACCAAATAGAAATCGTAGAGCCTGCGCTCACCGAGCATGACTGGCACGCGCGTCACCTGCTCGTCCACCCGCTCAAAGTACGGACGCAGCTTCGAGGGATCCGGTTCGTTGACATCGATCGCCAGCGCGTTCATGCCTCGCGGCTCCGTTGCCGCGCCCCAGTAAGCGAAAGCCAACGCCGGACGGCCGATCAAGTTGCGCGAAAAAACCGGATAGCCGCCTTCGGCGTAAAACGAAAGGGCCGATGCCAGATAGTGCGTGTCGAGGCCCAACAAGAACACTTTTTGGCTTGATTCCTGTTCCAACACGCGAGCGTGGCTGCCGACGAGCTTTCCCAACTCGCGCCAGCCGGTGGTCCAGCGATGCACCTTCACGTGCGGCAGAGTCTTCGTCAAGTGATAGATCGCGACGCCGTAGAGCAGCGGCATCGCACACAACCAACAGACCAGCAGGCGGCGCGCCGCTATCCTCATGCGCTGGCCGCTGCCGAAGCGCAGATAGCGATACGCCGGATAAGCCGCCAGCAGGAGCGGCAAGTATCCCGGCAGCGGCCAATTCGCTTTCACCGTCGCGCGGCTGCCATAGGCCAACAAGAAAAGCAGCAGCGGCAAGCTAAACGCCAAGGCAAAACGCCAAGCACCGCGGCGCGGCTGCCACGGCAGCGACCGTGGCACGGCGCCAATCAACAGCAACGCTGCAATAAACATCGGCGAGGTGACACCGAGCTGGATCAGCACATACTCGCTAAAGCGGCGCAGCGGGTTATTCGCTTGCACCGCCAATCGATCGCTCACTTGGAATTTAAACGACGCCCAGCCAGGCTCCATGTTCCAGAGCACCACGGGAGTGAAAAATATTGCCGCGATGGCCAGCGCCAGATAGGGCTCTTTGCGCCGCAGCCAAAAGCGGTAGCGCGGGTCGCAGAGGAGAAACAAACACGTCGACAGCACTAGAAACGCGGCGCTATATTTTGAGAGAAAGGCAAGGCCAAGCGAACCCCCTGCATAGTACCAGAGGCCGGACCTTGCTTCGCGCACCGCGCGGGAAACCAGGTAGAGCGTTAGCAGCCAAAAAAAAGTCAACGGCACGTCGGGCGTGATCAACATCCCGTAGACCAAAAACAACGGCACAATCTGAAACAGAAATGCCGCCCATAGACCGGCCCTTTTGCTGAACCACAACTTCGCGAGCAGATAGAGCAGCCCGGTCGAAAGTAAAGTCAGGACGTAGCCGCCGATCCGTACGCCGATCTCGGATTTGCCGACTACTTCGTAGCCGGCGCGAATGACCCAAGCGACCGCCGGCGGATGATCGAAGTAACCGAGCGCCGGATGCATCGCGTAGTTCCAATAATAGGCCTCCTGCGGCGCGAGCTCGATCAAGAACGCGCCTGTCAAACGCAGCGCGAGCAGCAACACCGTGCCAAAAACCAGTGAAGAATTGGAAAATCTCAAGCGTGCTCCCGCGAACGACGGTTCCTGCGACCGTAGGCCCAATTGGTTAGACGTACCGGCTCGGAAAACCGTGAGGGGAATCGCAGCGCGGCGTTTTAGGTCCCGGTGGCGCGCGCCGCCGCCGCCGGAGCTTCGTGGCTCGCCGCGTTGGCCAGCGCGCGGCGATCGTAGATTTCACAGACTTTGGCGAAGACTTCCTGCACCGTGATTTGCTGCATGCAGGTGTTGTTGCGGCAGTCAGAAGTTCTCTGGTTCAGCGCGCTGACGCAGGGGCTGCACGCAAGAGCGCGCCAAAAGACGTGGTTGCGCGGACTGCGCGCCGCAAAGAGCTGCGGCGTTTCCGGTCCGAACAATGTCACGACGTCGATCGGCGTCAGCGTGGCAAAATGCGCCGGGCCGCTGTCGTTGGTGACGAGAATTTCCGCCATGCAGTAAAGCACGAGCAGCTGGCGCAGCGTCGTGCGGCCTGCCAGGCTGAAGCAGCGCGGTGAATCGACCCGGCGGACAAATGCTTCGGCAGCGCTGCGCTCCGCCGGCGCGCCAGTCACCGCGACGTGAACGTGCGGATAGCGCCGAATCAAGAGACGCGCGAGCTCAACGTAGTGCGGCTCCGGCCAGCGCCGCAGCGGCAGGATGTCGCTGCAATTGGGATTGAGCAAGATCAGCGAGCTGCACTTGCCCACGGCCAGCGCGCTTTGGACGATGCTGCTGACGTCAATCAGTTCGGCATCGCTGGGCGCCACCTGCGGCGGCAAGTCGGCATGCGCCGGCGCGGCGCCATGAGTCTTCGCCATGGGCAGCAGCGAACCGGGCGGCAACTCCAATGCATCCACCAGCAAACCAAAAGTATCGGCCGTATGGAGATAGGGATTGTGGCGCAGCCGATGCGTCATCAAATCGCCGCGATAGGGTCCTTCGCCGCCGCTGGCGTGAAAGCCAATGCGCACGGCACAGCCGCTTAGCCACGCAAGAGCGGCGGAGCCGCGGGCAAAAAATTCTAGATCGATGGCTGCCTCGACCCGGCGCCGGCGCAGCGTCCAAAGCGCTCGCAGCATATCGGCCATGGCCGTCAAGCGGCCGCGATTGCGAATCGCCAACACGTTGGCCGGCTCGATCATTTTCATGGCGTCAAGGATAAAACGATTCTCCTCGAACACCATAAAATAGACGGTTTCCTTGCCAAGGCGATCGATGGCGCGGCGCAGCGCCGCATAAGCTAAGACCGTGGAACCCTGTTCGACCAATTTGATGAAAACAACAGAACGCGGCGGCGTCTGGGTAGTGCGCTGGGCCAAATCGATCAAACGCCTCGCTAGAGTGAGCAGGAAACAAAGCGGGAGCCCGACCCAGTGATCGAGCCATCGAAGGTGTTTTATGGTGCCCATTAAGAAGCCGTCAAAAGACCTTAGCCGCATCGGTCGATTTGAGCAACAAGCCAAGCCTGGACTCGCCACCCTTTGGATTTCGCGCCTGCGATCGATTACCCTATACGATCAAGATGCGATTTCTATTGAGACTGATTGTTCTCGGGCTCTTCGCCATCCCGTTCCTCGTGGTCGGCGCGGTCTTCCTCGCCATCGATAGCACGCCGTTGGTCGACCGGGAAGCCGACGTCACCCCGGCGAACATCGAACGTGCCAAACGCATCCTCGAAGCCAACAACCCACGCCACATTAAAGCGGGCACGATCAAGACGGTCACCGTAAGCCAGGCCGATTTCGATCTCGCCGCCAATTACCTGGCCCATCGCTTTGCCGGAGGCAGCGCTCGAGTCGCACTTCGGGAAGGCGCGGCTGAGCTGACCGTCAGCCTGCGATTGCCGATTGCCCGCGTGCGCCGTTTTATCAACGTTGAAGCAACGCTGCGGGACGGCGCGGGACTGCCGCCGTTCGAATCTTTGAAATTCGGCGCGATCACGGTGCCCGGCGGCCTCGCCGATTGGCTGCTGCGCAAGGCATTGATTCAGACTTTCGGCGCTGAAGAACTAGAGATCGTCGCCGCGTCGGTCAAGAACCTGAGAGCCGGCAGCGGGCGCGTCTCGCTTACCTACGAATGGCGCAAAGATTTGCTCGACACCGTGCGCAACACGCTGATGCCCACCGAGGAGCAAGAGCGCTTGCGCATCTATCACGAGCGGCTCGCCGCGCTAACCCACGAAATCAATAGCCACAGCGCCTCGTTGATCGAGTTTCTCGTGCCGCTCTTCAAGCTCGCCGAACAGCGTTCCATCGACGGCGACGCGGTGGCGGAGAACCGCGCGGCAGTCTTGGCCTTGACGCTGTACACCTACGGTCGTCCGGCGGGATCGTTTTTTCCCAGCGCGAAAAGTTGGCGCGCCCCCAGGCGGCTAGCTGTGACCCTCAGCAAGCGCGAGGATTTCCCCAAGCATTTCATCGTCTCTGCTGCCTTGGCGGCCTTTGCCGGCACCCCTCTCGCTGACGCCGTCGGTCTCTACAAAGAAATCGCCGATACTCGCGGCGGCAGCGGTTTTTCGTTCAACGATATCGCCGCCGATCGCGCCGGCACGGTATTCGGCGAGCACGCGACAAAGAATGTGACCAGTGCAACCAAGCTGCAGCGCCGCGTTGCCGCAGGTCTGAGCGAGCTTTACATCATACCCGTCACCGAAGATCTGCCTGAGTACATGTCTGCGGTACAGTTCAAGCACACCTATGGCGGTGTCGGCTCACCGGCCTATAACGAGGTCATGGCGGATATCGAGCGGCGTGTCGCCAAGCTAACCCTTTACCGATAAAACGAAGGGCGATCCGCCGGTCGCCCCCACAAGGCGGCGTCGAAGCGGATACCTGTTGCCTTCGCTCCGGAAGAGCTTCGCTTCGATCGCGCCGCAGCGATGAATAATCCGGGCTAGCAATCGCGCGCCACCACTTTTTTATTTTTTCTGAAACTGTTCGCGCGGGAAATTGGCCGTCGCCATGACGCCGCCGTCGACGATCAGGGGATGGCCATAGACAAAACTGGATTCATCGCTGACCAAGAACAAAGCCGCTTTGGCCTGATCGTCCGCCGTGCCGAGGCGGCCGGCGAGGTTTTGAAACGTGCGGCTGCCGGTCACGTCATCATCGTAACCGACTGGAGAGCCGGAGCGATTCGGCACGATGCAGTTCACGCGAATGCCATATTCCGCCAGCTGCACCGCCATGGCACGGGTCATATTGATCACGCCCGCTTTGGCAGCAGCGTAGGCGATGCCATCGAAGCGACCCACCAAACCCGAGGTTGAGCCGAAGTTGACGATCTTTCCGCCGCGCCCCTGGTTCTTCATCTGCACCGCGACATATTTGGTAACCAGATATGGCCCCTTCAAGCTCACGGCGATGATCTTGTCGAACTCTTCTTCGGTGCTGTCGAAGATATTGGCGTGATCGGTCAGCGCCGCGTTATTGACGAGAATATCGATGCCGCCAAACTTGGCCACCGCGTCTTTGACCATCCGCTGCACGTCTGCTGACTTTGACACGTCGCCCAAGACGAGCCCCGCCTGGCCGCCGGATTTATTGATTTCATCGACGACCGATTGACCGCGCCCTTCGTGCATTTCCGCGACGATGATCCTGGCGCCTTCGCTGGCGAATAGCTTCGCCATCGACTTGCCGATATTACGCCCCGCGCCGGTAATGAGCGCGACTTGTCCTTGGAGTTTCATTAACGTTTCCTTTCAGCGATTTTTTTTGAAGCCTATCCGCCGGGCGGGGATGGTGTCAACTCGGGAATTCTTTGTCCCATTGAGAAGCTTCCATCCGTTCTTCGGAGGCTCCCGCCTGATCGGAGCACCCGCGGTGCATTTAGAGACAAGTACTAAAGCTGCACACGCAAACGCCGATTTATTCCAAAAAATGCAGCGTCCGCGATGCGCTCGCAAAGCGGGCACGGGAGAATCATGCAGGATCTCGAAATAAGAAGTCTGATGACCAAAGCGGTGAAATGCACCACCCCCACGACCCCCCTGTCGCAGGTGGTCCAGACGATGAAAGATAATCGTCACTCCTGCATGGTGGTGGTCGAAAACAATCGGCCCGTCGGCATTGTCACCGAGCGCGACATTGTCAAACGTTTTCTTGAGCTGCAGCAGCAAGGCAAAGACTACGATCCGCCGGCGGGAGCGGTCATGTCTGCCCCACCGGTTACCGTCGCCGAACACACCCAGCTCTTTGAAGCGCTCGTCCTCGCCAAATCAAATCAGATTCGCCATCTTCCAGTCGTCGATGGTTCTGGAGAACTCGTCGGTCTGGTCACCCAAACAGACTTGGTCTCGGCTCATTTTCGCGTGCTCGAGACTCAAACGGAAATTCTCGAACGCGCCGTGGCCAATCGCACCCAAGAGTTGATGGACGTCAATAGGAAATTACGCGAGATGTCGCTCGAAGATCCGCTCTTGAAGATTGGTAACCGCCGCTCCATGGAGGTCGATCTCAACTTTACGCATGCCTCGGCGCTGCGCTATCAGCGTCCCTACGCCGTGGTGCTCTTCGACGTCGATCATTTCAAGCTCTACAACGACCACTACGGTCATGTTGCCGGGGATGAGGCTTTGAAAGAAGTGGCGGGACTACTCAAGGAGAGCGTACGCAAAACCGACCGCGTTTACCGCTACGGCGGTGAGGAGCTGCTAGTCTTGCTGCCGGAAACTTCGCGCGAAGGCGCCAAGACCCTCGCCCACCGGATGATCTATGGCGTGATGGACAAGAAAATTGCCCACGAGAAACATCCACTCAAAGTCGTCACCATCAGCGGCGGCCTGAGCGGCCCCGACGAAGCCGCCGGCCAGGAACCCTGGCACGACGTCGTGCAGCGTGCCGATTGCGCCCTCTACAAAGCTAAGGGCAGCGGCCGCAACCGCGTCGTCTCGCTCTTCTACTCCGACCTACTACGTGAGCAAGAACCGGCACGCCTGAGCGCGTAGGGCCGTCGAGCACCTGCTTAGCGAACGGACTAAATACTCCGTTCGTCCTGAGCTTGTCGAAGGACTCCGAGGGAATTTTGCCGCATTCTCCCGCTCAAATTTTCAAATCATCCGGCGGCGTCGCCGTGTAAACATCAAAAGTGTTCAGCGTACAAGCCAGCATAGCGTAGTAACCGATGGTCGCCGTTAGCTCGACCATGCCCTTTTCGCCAAAGCGGCCATAGATCGCCTGATACGTTGGCTCGCTGACGCGATGACTGTGAATCATCTCGCGCACAAAGCTGACGATCTGTGAGTCTTCAAATGAAAACGCTTCGGCCGGCTTCTTCTGATAAACCGCGCGGATCGTTTCCATCGGGATGCCAGCTTTTTGTCCATGCCCTACATGCGCCGCCCACTCATGCTTGCACTCCAGCTCCCGCGCGGCGACCAGGGCGGCAAACTCGACCACCTTATGGTCTAGCGTCGACTCGAACCGCACGTAGCTGCCAAGGTGCATAGTCCGATAGGCCATCTCGGGGCTGTGCAACAGCGCCTTCCACGGTCCGCCGACCACACCGCGGCTTTGCGCGATGGCGTCGTAAATTTTTTGATCTTCCGGTTTTAGGTCTTCTTTCTTGTCGATGGTTGCAATGCGAGGCATGGGTCCTCACTTCGTTCGTAATCTCAAATTCCAAATTTCAGATTCCAGATTCTTCTAGGCTAATTTTTCTTTCAGCCAGGTGGTGACGATATTCACCACCTCGTCGTTCGACTGTCCTTTTTTTCGCCCCATGTGGCCGGCGCCTTCCATGATCCGCAAGTCTTTCGGGCTGCCATGCTCGGCGAGCAGATAAAGATCGCTGATCGGATGCTGGTCGTCGTCCTTGCCGTTGATGCAGAGCAGCGGCGCGCTGGGTTGATCGATCAGCCCCTGCGTCACGAGCGATAATGTCGGCGCGGTCTTAAGAACTTCTTCCAATGTCTTCACGCCGAATATATAAGAGCGCGCGTCGAGCAGGCTCGACGGCCCCATGAGATATTGCGACGCGGTCAGCGTCAGCGCTGGGCGCAGCCACTCTTCTTGGAACGTGCGGTGCACACCGGCGCCCCAATTTACCGCGCCGCGCAGCCGTTTCGGTTCAGTATGCGCCAGCTTCGCCGCCCAGTAGCCGCCAAAGCTGCCGCCCATGCAAGCGATGCGCTTGCCGTCGATGTCCTTGCGGGTTTCCAAATAGTCCATCGCCGCGGAAAATGTCCGTTCCGCTTTCGGCTCTTGCCCAAGGCACGGATTCTCACCGGCGCCCGGCATGTCGATGGTGAAACAAGCGATGCCCATCTTGAGCAACACGTCATTGTTAGTCCGGCGATCTTCTTTCCAGCCGTCGACGCCGCCCCAGTGCATGACCACCGCCGGGCGGGTGACGCCCTTGGGCACTTGCAGATAACCGACGACTTTCTTCCCTTCGAAGGGAATCTCACAGCGCTCCAGCGGCGGATCCATATACGGCGCGGCCTTGAGAAAAGTTCTTAGCGCACCCGCGTAGCACTTCTTTTTCTCCGGGCTGCTCGGCACCGGATAGCGGCCAACGCGGAAATATTCGTAGGCGAGGTAGAACGTTTCGCCCGCATCTTTGGTCTTGCTCTGCTTTAACTGTTCGTCACCAAGCGTTTCATACTTGTCACCGAACTTGCCCCACTCGCGGCCCCACAGCTCTGGATCGAGACTCGTCAAGTTTTTCAGAATGTCATCGACATCTTGCTTCTTCACCCGCTCGAACGGATTGATGCGCCCGGCGCGGTGCGCGATGTCGGCTTTGATCTCTTCGAGAGTTTTTTCCGCCATCTGGATGCTCCTCTGAAACTTTCTTTCGGGTTTTTGATCCGAACCTTGGCGCCTTTGCGTCTTTGCGTCTTTGCGCGAGAAATGAATTTAGTCAGACTTACAGTTTCGCCCCAGGTTCTTTGGCTAGTAACTTCAATGCAGTTTTGTAAAACCGATCGTCGACAAACTGTTCCGGCTTGAAGTTAGGTTTCTCTTTCAACACGGCAAATTCCAATTCCGCCCGTTTGTAGAGGCCATCCGCGCTGAGCGCAGGAATATAGGCGTCGCGCATCAAATCCCACAATGACGCCGCCACCGGGCGTTCATTCATTCTCCCAGCTTTCATGATGATATCGATGGCGCCCTCGCGGTTGGCGCGCGTCCAATAAAGCGCCTTCATGACTGCGTTGACCATGCGTTGCGTCACGTCCGGCTCTTCCTGAACTTGCTTTTGCATGGCCTGCAGCGCGCTGAAGGGCACGTTTTTGAATTCGTCGCCCATGTAGACCAAGCGCTTGAAGCCGGCGTTGATCAAGTGGCGGTCCGTCGGCGGCGCCATCAATGCTGCCGAGGCGCGATTCTGCATCATCGCGGCCGCCTTGCCTTCGTTGTCAGGAATATTGAGATACTCGGCGAATTTGTCGTTGTAGCCATGCTTGACGAACAGCGCCTGCAGCACGCTATACGTCGAGCCGCCGAAGGTCACCGCGATCTTTTTGCCTTTTAAGTCTTCGAGCCGCTTGATTTCCGGGTTGACGATCAAACCAAACGGAATCTGATTAAAAATTTGCAGCAACACCCGCAGCGGCTCGCCCTTGAACATCGCATGCATCGACGGACCGAAGGCCGACGAATAGTGGACGCTGCCCGACACCAAAGCCTGCACGTTCATCGCGTTGCCGCGCAGGACGACGATGTTGACGTTCATCAGGCCAAACTCTTCGTAAAATTTCTTCTCTTTGGCGACGTAGTAAGCCAAGTGCTGCACGTTGCCCGGCCCAGGCAGCGAAACATAGATCGGCTTGGTGTGCTGCTGCCCAGGCGCAGCCGCCGGCAGCAACAGAACAGAAAACAGGGCGACGACCAACAGTCGTTTCATGAACTTCTCCCCCAACGAAAGTGGATACCCGAATTAACAGAAAGCGTCGGATTAACGCAAGCCCCGCAGCCGCGGATCGAGAGCGTCACGCAAGCCCTCGCCGACGAGATAGTAGGCGAGCACGGTAACAAAGATCGCAATGCCGGGAAAAACCGCCAGCCACCACGCAAACGTGTTGCTGCGCGCTTCGTTGAGAATCGAGCCCCAGGTCACCGTGTCGGCGGGCACGCCGATGCCCAAGAAGCTCAATCCCGATTCGAGCAAGATTGCGCCGGCCACACCGAGAATCACCGAGACCATCACAGGCGCAAGAGCATTCGGCAGAATGTGCCGAAACATGATCTTGCGATTGGAAACTCCCAGCGCTTGCGCGGCGGTGACGTAGTCGAGGCTGCGCAGCTTGAGAAACTCGTTGCGCGCAAAGCGCGCGATGCCGACCCAGCCGGTGAGGCCGATGATGATCATCGTCAGAAAGATGCTTGGCGGAAAGACCGCGGCGATCGTAATCAACAGAAAAAATGTCGGTATCGCCAACATCAACTCGAACAAGCGCGACACCACTAAATCCACCCAGCCGCCGAAGTAGCCCGCCAGCGCGCCAAGAATGACGCCGATCACGAGAGCAATTCCGACCGAAACGAAACCGATGGAGAGCGAAATGCGCGAGCCATGAATAATGCCGGCCATGACATCGCGGCCCAAACGATCGGTGCCAAGCCAGTGCTGCCGCGACGGGCGCGCAAAGGGCACGTCTAGATTCACCATGCTCGGCCGGTACGGGATCGGCGGGAACAGCGCACCTTGATGACTCAACTGCTGGTAATCGGCATTCACCAGCTCCGGTGCCACTTTGAGCAGGCCCAATTTTTCAAAGTAGCCGCGCACAATCGGGAAGTAGGTTTTGCCTTGGTAGTGGACGTAGTAAGGCTTCTCGTTGGCGATAAAGTCGGCAAAGAGCGCGACGCCGACCAAGAAAACCACGACGTAATAGCCGGCAACGGCAACGCGATTGCGCTTGAACTCGCGCCACACGCGCGCGCTGAGCGTCTCGCCTCGCGCTTGGTTTTCGTTTACCTGCTCCACGCTGTTCTCGGAAAAAATGGCTAGACTTAGCCGCGCCGGCCAAAGGCGATGCGCGGATCGACCATCGCTAGCAGTAAATCGGAAAGCAGTATGCCCAACAGCGTCAACAAAGCGCTTACAGTAAACAGCGCCATGACCACCGGAAAATCGCGCGCCAGCACCGCTTCGTAGCCCAACTGCCCCAACCCGGGAATAGAAAAGATCGTCTCGACGATAACGCTGCCGCCAATCAAGCCCGGCAGCAATCCGGCGAGAATCGTCACCATCGGAATCAACGAATTGCGCAACACATGCTTGTAGATCACGATTCCTTCAGGGAGTCCCTTGGAGCGCGCGGTCTGCACGAAGTCCTGGCGTAGCTGCTCCAACATGCCTGAGCGCATATAGCGCGATAAACCGGCGAATCCCGCGTAGGAAAGCATCAAAACCGGCAAGAACAGATGCCACGCCTGGTCTTTGAGCCGCTGCCAAAGCGGCCAATCGGGCGAGTAATCGATGGAGCTCAAGCCGCCCGGTGGAAAGATAAACCAAAAGTCGCCGCCGCAAAGAAAAACAATCGCCATGGTGCCAAGCCACACGACCGGCAACGCAAACAGGACGAAAGCAAACAACGTAGTCAGCTGATCGCCAATGGAATAAGAATGAGTCGCCGAGTAGATACCCAAGGGAATCGCGACCAGATAAACCAAGAAAATCGACAGCAGGTTGAGCTTGATCGTCACCGGCAGCCGTTCGCGAATCTTATCCACCACCGGCTGGTTATCTTTGTAGGACTCGCCGAAATTAAGCGTGAAAAGATTCTTCATCCAGACGGCGTACTGCACCGGCAGCGGCTTATCGAGACCGTACTGGGCGCGCCACTGCGCAATCGCGGTGTCGACCACGCCGCGCTTTTCCGTCGCAAGACCGCCTTCACCGGCGCCGCGCAGGCCGCCGCCGGCGCGCAACTCCGCCGGATCGCCGGGCGCCAGCCGCATGATCAAAAAACTGATCAGCGTTACGCCGACAAAGGTCGGTATCAGCAAGAGAAAACGCTGAACGAGATACGAGCCCATCGAGCGGCTTAATTGTTGGAAGGTTTGCTGCCATACTTTTGCGCACCCGCCGGCGTCCACCAATCGAGCGGCCGCAGACCGCCGATGGGCAGCACCTCGACGCCGCGGAAGCGCCGGCTCACCGCCGAGATCGATTTGGGTGTAAAGAGAAACGTGTACGGCTGATCATCGTGGAGAATTTTCTGAAACTCGCGATAGAGCTCGATGCGCTTTTTCGGATCGAACTCGCGCCGATACTCTTCGAGGATCTTGTCGACCCGCGGGTTTTTATAGGCGATGTGGTTCGAGCCTTTGTTCGCCGCCTGCGACGAATGCCACACCTGGTAGGCGTCCGGCTCGGTGACGCTCATCGCCCAACCGAGAATCATCGCGTCATACTTGCGCCCTTTGATTTCCGAGAGAAACACCGTCCAGTCCAACTCGCGCACGGTGGCACCGATGCCATGTTTCTTCAACTCGTCCTGCAGCGCCAGGGCGACGCTCTTGCGCGTCGTGTTGCCGGAGTTGAACTTGATCTCAAACCGGAACGGCACCTTCTTGCCATCGATGGTCTTGTCCAAGATGCCGTCGCCATCGCTATCTTTCCAACCGGCTTCGGCAAGCAGCTCCAGCGCTTTTTTCGGGTCGTAGGGAATACTCGCCAAGCTCTTGTCGTATTCCGGCCGATGAAAGTAAATCGGCCCGTCGACCACTTGACCGAGATTGAAGAGAATCGTCTTGACCATCTGCTTGCGATCGGTCAGATGGGTCATCGCTTTGCGCACCCGCTTGTCGCTAAAAATCGGATGATCGTTATTCCAGCCGATGTAGGAGTAATTGGGTGAAAAGTATTCGTGCTTTTCGAAATCTTTCTTGAAACGGTCGCCACCGGTTTGCTGCATATGCTGCAGCGGCTGCAGCCCCATGGTGTCCAGGCTGCCGCTCTTGAGACTCGTCAACGCGGCATCCGGGTTGTTAATCACGCGATATCGGTGGCGGTCGAAGTAGGCTTGATCGATGCCCGGCTTGCCGATGCCCCAATATTTCGGGTCGCGCACCAACTCGACTTCTTGGCCGGTTTTCCATGCTTGAAACTTGTACGGCCCGCTGCCCATCGGGTTGCGGCTGTAATTTTTGTTGAACTGCTCGGCAAATTTCTTCGCGTTATCGGAAAGTTTGGCCGGGTCGGCAAGATCTTTGATGCCGACATCCTTCATCAAATTTTGCGGGTCATAGTAATGGCGCGGCAAAACTTCGATGCCGCCCAGCATGGTTTCGTTGAGAAAGTACGGCTCTTTGATGCTGAAGCGTATCGTGTGCTCGTCGACTAGCTGCGCATCGGTCACCGACTCATAGTAAACCCGCGCAAATGGCGCGTTGACCAGCGGGTTCTTGATCGCTTTGACGCTGAACAACACATCCTCGCCCGTCAGTTTGCGGCCGTCTTGGAAGTGCGCGTCTTTGCGAATTTTGAAAGTGTAAGTCAACTTGTCCGCCGCGATGGTCGGACGCGCTTCGGCGAGCAGCGGCTTCAGCTCCAATGTGCGCGGATCGCGGGTCAACAACGTCTGCACGATATAGCCGAGAATCGCACTGGCGCCGGCGTCGTTGCTGGTGAGCGGATTGAGCTGTTCGGGATCGCTCAGGATATGCGCCAACAGCCAATCGCCGGTCACCGGTGTTGGCTGCGCTTGGCCGAAGCTCCGGCTAGCGGGCCCAACGGCCACGGTGACCAGGAGCGCAACTAAGGCTAACTTCCTGACAGCCATCATCGACTTCCTCCTAAATAATGCCGTCGAAAATAATCTGCCATGTCCTACCAACCCACCGCCTCCATCCGATACTCCTTGACATGGGCCGGTTTAGTTTGGGTAAACAAATCGGCCGGAATCGCGGTATTGATCTCCGGCTCTTCAATGCGAATCTCCAAGCGCTTGTTCTGCAGCGGCGCTTCGAGCTGCAGGCGCGTGGCAAAAGCGCCCGCGGGAGTTTCGATGTAATCGCCGAAGCGCGCCGCCAGCTCAACTTCACCCGTCTCGGCAAAACGCTGCCACTCCGTGGGCACGGGCAGCTGCGACTCAAAGGCAACTCGATCTTGTTTCCGGCCGTTGGCTGAAAAAATCAGTGCATTGCTCTCCTGCACCGAGGGCATTTTGGTGTTGACCGGCGGCAACCCGATTAGCAGCGTGGTAATGTCGTTTAGTTCCAATGGCATCTGGGTGAAGCGCACCAGGTTTTGCTTTGACGGCGCGCCGCGCAGCAAGATGCCCTCGCGCGGATGATGGGCGATCACCTCTTCACCGTTGACTGTGACAATCAGGATGGCGCCCAAGAACGTCAGGGTTTCCAAACGCAGGCGATCCGGCCGCTGCACCAAAATTGCCTCCTGAAAGCTTTGCTTTCCCTCAGGGCCGGCATAGTTGACCCGCGCCAATGCGCGTACTGAGCGAAACTGGTGGCTTCTTTGTTCAAGCGCGCCGATCAGCTCGCTCGCCTGCCACGGCCGGACTGGCGCTTGCACCGGAGCCGGTTGCGACACAGTAGTTGCACAACCGCCAAGATTGGCGCACATGGCCGCCAACACCAACGTGACAAGAACTCGCGGACAGCTCAAGCTTCTGAGCCGTCGCAAGATCAAGTCTTTTTCTCCAGCCGTTGGATTTTCTCACGAATGCGTTTGGTTTGGTCGGCCTCTTTGGAGCGCTTCAGCGCATCACGGTAGCGCGCCAGCGCGCGATCGAGCTTGCCGACTTTTTCATAGGCGTCGCCCAAATGCTCGATGATCGTCGGGTCGTCGACGGTGATTTCGGCTGCCCTTTCCAACTGCTCCACCGCACGCACGTAATCGCCTTTTTGATAGTAGACCCAGCCAAGGCTGTCGATGTAAAAGCCGTCGTTCGGTTCAATTTTCAGTGCGCGCACGATCAATTCTTCGGCTTCGTCGAGCTGTACGCCCATCTCCGCCCAGGTATAGCCAAGATAGTTAAGCGCCGCGGCGTTTTTTGGATTGAGCTCGATGGCCCGCTTCATGCTCGCGATGGTCTTCTCTTTGTTCTTGTTTTCGTCGTGCAGCGCGCCCAATTGAAAGTGCGCCTGGTCGTTTTTCGGATCGAGAGTGACGACCCGCTCCATCGCCTGGATGGCTTTCGGATAGTCCTTGGTCTTGCGGTAGAGCGACGACAGAAAGGCATGAATCTCTTTGCGATCGTTGGCCTTGCGTAGCGCCGGCTGCAGGACTTCGATGGCTTTCTGCGGCCACTCTTTGCGATCGTGCAAATAGGCGGCCTGCAAGCGCGCGTCGACGTAGAGATCGCTCTTCTCGGGAATGCGCTCGAACTGCTCCAACGCCTTGTCGTCGGACTTGAGCTCGGCGTAGGTGGCACCAAGATAGTAGCGTGCCCGGTCATTCTGCGGATCACCCACTAGAACGAGATTGAACTCGGTGGCGGCGCGCTCGAAATCGCCGCGTTCAAATGAAATCAGGCCGATCTTGATGCGCGTCTCGCGCGGATCGGCCTCGGTGGATTCAACCTTCTCAAATTGGCTGAGCGCTTCGCTCAGTTTGTTTTGCCCGACGTAGAGCTCACCCAGCCGTTTGCGCGCCCATACGTTCTGCGCGTTGATCTGCAGCAACCGTTGATAGGTCTGAATCGCATCTTCGGCTTTGCCTTGCAGCTCATAGACCAACGCCAAATCCATCAGCACCGCTTCCGATTTCGGATTGATCTCCAGCGCTTTGCGGTAGCTCTGCTCGGCGGCAAGATAGAGTTTGCTTTTGGCGCGCACGCGCCCGAGATAGTAGTGACCCAGGAGCGAATTATCGTCGACCTTCAAAAGCTCTTCGAGCAGCGCCGTGGCACGCGCATGGTCATCGAGCTGCAAGTATAGTGCGCCGGCGTAGAGCAGCGCTTCCTGGTTTTTCGAGTCAAGCTTCAGGACCGCGTTGTACTCGGCCAACCCCTTTTGATTTTCGCCCAAGGAAGAATAGAGACCCGCGAGCAAGAGCCGGTTCTCCACCCGTTGCGGCTCCAACGCCGCGGCCGCTTCGGCTTCCACGACCGCTTTCTTCAAATCGCCGCGGCGCAGGTACAATGTAGCAAGCCGGTAGTGCAGAAAGGCGTCATTGGGATTGGCCCGCGCCGCCGCTTCAAACTCTTTGAGCGCTCCTTCGAAATCGCCTTCGCTGCTAAGCAGGGTGCCTCTCAAATAGTGCGACATGCTGAGCGCATCGCCGGAGAGCTCAATACGACCTTGTCGGGGGAACGGCCCTTCGGGTTGTCCAGCGGGACCATCAGGGGGGACGGCAGGATTGGGCACCGCAGCCGCGCAGCCGGAGAGGACAAAGAGCGCAGCGATCAAACCGAAACGGCGTGTACCCATGTTCTAGAACGGTTAACACACTCCCCCTGGGGGGTCAACGTAAGGTGGTTCGCGTAGAGTGTAGCATTGACATCAAGCTTGCGTGTTGCTGCAAACTTTTCTTGGGCGCATTGCAGCTCGGTTAGCGCAAGATCGAGTACATCTTTTTGGCGGCCTTGAAAGCCGGCCCGCCGCTTCCGACGAAATTCCGGAAGAGCCGTTCCGTGCGCGAGCCAAACCGATGGAGCACAAAGTCAATGGGAAACCGGTCGCGATAGGTTTGCATGTAGCGAGCCACTTCCGCAGCGCTCCTCGCCATGCCATTGTCGGCGACCTTCGCGGTCAGGAAGGTGAACTCACCGAGACTGGGCGGTTCCCACTTTCCTAAGAAAGTCGTCTTCATGAAATTACCAATCAACAAGTCGTCAAAGACATTGTAACGAACCGCAGTTAACAGCGACTGCCGCGGGACTTCGAATCGCAGCCGCCGCTCGGTTTCGGCCTCAGAAAAAGCAACCGTCAAGGTCTTGCCGCCGACCTTCAGCTCAATGGCCGCGATACTTCTACGCAGGGACTCGATCTTGCGAAAATAACTCTCGACCTCAAGGCCTCACTTTTGTCCAAAACCTCGTTCCATCGGTCGCCAAATTCCTCGGGGTGCTTGATGCTCAGAGGAAGTTTCTTTGGCCGGATCTCCGTCACGCAATCATTTTCGCAATTGTACTGGATGAACGCCGGCAATATTCTGATGCCCTGAACTTCGCTCCCGCGGTTGTAGAAGGCCTCCAAAGGAGCGGTGTATTGGGATGCCCACCGGCTGTCGCTGCGCTGATACACGTGGAAGGAGCTAAAGGGCACAATATCGGTCGCTCGATAAAACTTTCCCCAAAATCCCAATTGATCCGCTAGCGTGCCGCGACTTTTCAAATCCGCGGCAACCGGAATCATCGGCGACCCGTCTTCGCGGAAGCAATGGATCATGTCGATGTCGCCGTAGCCAAAGGTCTTCAGCAGGATGCGCTGGTTAAATTGTTTGGCGAGTCGCTGCACGAAACCGGCGTGACCCCTGGGGGAGGTATCGTTCATATTCAGGAGCAGCGTCTGCCCCATCTTTATTAACAGAACCCCGTCTTGGTAGTAGTCAGAAAGGCACATCACCTCGATTCGAGGAGACAGCTTCACCCATTTGCGGTCGGGTAAGATTTGATATTTTAGTCCAGCATGCTGGAAGTCGTTGGCGATGCGTCCGCCGACGTGATCCGGCAACAGAAATTCCCTTCCGGTGAGCTCAGCCAGAGAGTCCGCATTCAGATGATCCGGATGGCCGTGCGAGAACCAAACGTAGCGGCTCGTCAGAATGTTCTCGAGCTGAGCCTGGGGAATCTCTTGCTCACGGGTCCAGCTGCCAAAGTACGCGTGGGGCGTAATCCAGGGATCGGTGGTGAGGACGGGCTTACCGTCAAAACAGGTAACTGTGGCGTTTCCTATGGTTTCGAATCCGTACATGAGAGGCTCCTTGCCAAGGTGGAGACTGCTAACACCTCGGTATGGGATCGAGAGCCAATCACGTCGAGCTCGGTGTCGACGACACAATGCCGAGCAGCGGCTTCGGTGCTGACGGGTGGGCTCGCAATCGTTGCAAAATCAATGAACAGCATCGGCACGCCTGGTCTTTTTTCGAAATCTTTTAGGATACGGGAATCGCTTTCCCTAGCCGAAAATATACTGCCGCTCGGTCGAGCGTGTCAACGACGATGGATCGCTGGAGATCAGCGACGGTTTCGCAAGGAAATGGTTCACCACGAAGACACGGAGATCACGAAGGCAAGAGGACGAAGTCATAGAACCGTCCTTGTCACAGAAAAGGAATCTGACGACGCTAACGGTCGCGACCCAAAACTTCATTCGCTCGGAGGAGTATGTTAATCGTACATAGGTTTTGACGACGATTCCCAATGACAACGCAAATTCAACAAGAGATCGCGCAGCTGCGCCAGCAGATTGAGAAGCACAATTACCGCTATCACGTGCTCGACGATCCGGAGATCAGCGATGCCGAGTACGACCAGTTATTTCGCCGTTTGACGGAGCTGGAAAGGCAGCATCCCGAATTTGCAAGCGCGGATTCGCCGACCCAGAAAGTCGGCGCGGCGCCGCTCGAGCGCTTCAAAACCGTGCAGCACACGGTGCCGATGCTCTCGCTTAACAACGCCACCGACGCCGAATCGTTGCAGGAATTTCAAGAACGCCTCCAACGCTTTCTCAAACACGACCAGAAAATTGAATATGCCGTCGAGCCCAAGATCGACGGTCTGGCGGTCGAGTTGGTCTACGTCGACGGCAAGTTCACCGTCGGCTCGACCCGCGGCGACGGCATCAACGGCGAAGACATCACGTTGAATCTCAAAACCATTCGGTCCATTCCGCTCACCTTGCGCACCGATGGCCACCCCGTGCCGCGGCGCTTGGAAGTGCGCGGCGAGGTTTTTCTTGGCCGCGAGGCGTTTCAGAAAATGAACCGCGAGCGCGAAGAAGAAGGCCAGCCGGCGTTCGCCAACCCGCGCAACGCCGCCGCGGGATCGCTCAAGCAACTGGATTCGACGATCACCGCTAAGCGGCCCCTGGATATTTTTTGCCACGGCGTGGGCAGCGTCGAAGGCGCGACGCTGACGAGCCATTGGCATTTTCGTGAGATGATTCACCACTGGGGCTTAAAGCCGGTGCCGCGCGGCCGCCTCTGTCATGGCTTGGACGACGTGCTGCGCTACCGCGATGAGATCGAAGCCGAGCGCGATGCGCTGCCCTACGAGATCGACGGGCTGGTGGTTAAAGTCAACAGCACCGAGCTGCAGCAGCGGCTCGGCCAGATCGCCCGCTCGCCGCGCTGGGCGATCGCTTACAAATTTAAGCCGCGCCAGGCGACGACAAAGATATTGGACATCCAAGCCAACGTCGGTCGCACCGGCACGCTGACTCCGGTGGCCAGCCTGGAACCGGTCGCCCTCGGCGGCGTCATCGTCAAGAGCGCATCGCTGCACAACATGGACGAGATCGGCCGCAAGGACATTCGCATCGGCGATACCATTGTCGTCGAGCGCGCCGGCGACGTCATTCCCTACGTCGTGAAAGTCCTCGAAGAAAAGCGCACGGCTGGCGAAAGACAGTTCGTCATGCCGGAGCGCTGCCCGGTCTGCGGCGCGGAAGTGTTTCGCGAAGAGGGCGAGGCCGCCTACCGCTGCACCGGCTTCTCCTGCGGCGCCAAGCTAAAAGAAAGTTTGAAATTCTTTGGCTCGCGCAACGCCATGGACATCGAAGGACTCGGCGAGAAACTGATCGAGCAATTGGTCGACCGCGAGCTCGTCCACGACGTGGCCGATCTTTACAGTCTGACCAAAGACCAGTTGGCCGGGCTTGAGCGCATGGCGGAAAAATCGGCGCAGAACCTGTTGGCCGCCCTCGAACGAAGCAAAGGCGCCAGTCTGCCGCGCTGCATCGCCGCCCTGGGCATTCGCCATGTCGGCGAAGCCACCGCCAAGTTATTGGCCGAGCACTTTGGCACGCTGGACAAAATCATGGACGCCAGCGAAGAGGAGCTCGTCGACGTGCGCGAGATTGGCCCCGAAGTAGCCAAAAGCATCGTGCGCTTTTTTCATCAGGAAAGTAACCGCGGGGTCATCGAGAAACTGCGCCACGCCGGCGTGCGATTCAGAATCGAACAGAAAAAAACCGGTGCCCTCTCAGGCGCCACTTTTGTGCTCACCGGCGGTTTAGACACGATGTCGCGTCTCGAAGCGCAAAAACGCCTCGAGGCGCTTGGCGGTCGCGTCACCTCCAGCGTTAGCAAAAACACCACGTATCTTGTCGCCGGCGCCGACCCTGGCTCCAAGCTCAAAAAAGCCCAGGAGTTGGGCGTCGCCGTTCTCGACGAAGACGCCCTGCTAAAGTTGCTGGAAAACAGTTTGAGCTAGCTTGCCCAGTCGCCGTCAGTAGCGCTCACGGCGCGACGGCCGGCCGCCGCCCAATCCGCCGCCTTCGCGCGAGTCGCGCGGCGCCTGCGGGCGCGCTTCGCTGACCACGATATTGCGGCCTTCGAAGTCGGTGCCGTTTAACGCCGTGGTGGCGCGCCCGGCTTCCTGGTCCGAACTCATTTCGACGAAGCCAAACCCCTTAGACTTACCGGTGAACTTGTCGGTGATGATTCGAGCGCTGACAACTGTTCCATGTTGTGCAAAATGTTGCTGCAGGCGATCTTCGGTAATGCTGTAGGGAAGATTACCGACGTAAAGCTTTGCCCCCATCTTGGCCCCTCCTTGTTGTACAACTCAAGCGTCGCTCGTCATGTGCGCGGGATCGGCTAAGCTAAAGGGCAGGGCCGCAACAGATCTAAGAATCACTCTCTAGGCGCGCTCTTCGCTAGACAGACCCTAAAATCGGCGCCAGACTACTGAAGTCGACCAGCGATTGTCAAACTAATAATTGGCACTTTTGAGACAATTCAAGCCGTTGCAGGACATTGAGGAGTACCACATGGCACCCGAAAACCAGTGCGCCGTGCGCCTGAAAATCACCGGCCGCGTCCAAGGCGTCTATTACCGCGCCTCGACTGTGCAGCAAGCGCAGGCTTTAGCGCTCACCGGTTGGGTGATGAACTGTCCCGACGGCTCCGTCGAAGCTTGGGCTGAAGGAAACAGAGAGCAGGTCAAGCGATTGATCGCCTGGTGCCGTCAAGGCCCCGAGGGCGCGCGCGTCACCGAGGTGGCGGTCGAGTGGCAGGAACCGCAGAATTACAAAGGCTTTCAGACCAGGCGTTAAGTGATGATGTGAAAACATTCAGGGTCCTGCGCCAAGGTTTCAAGACGAACGGCGCATGAGTCGCCCTTGTCGGGCGGCATCGGAGTTGAAATCGTTTATCAAAAGTCCGTTCAATCCTGAGCCCGTCGAAGGATTCTTGGCTTTTTTTTCCCTGTCATGCGGAGCGAAGCGAAGCATCTGCCGGTTCGCTGCGCCGCTATATTAGGCTAACCACCCACCCGCCGAAACGTCAGGTTCACTCGCGGGAGACACGGCTGGGTCATTTTTTCGATGCCATGTTTCCAGCAGTGCTGCGTCTCCCCTTTCATTAACAGCAGACTGCCGGAGGCAAGCTTCAGTCGCACCGGTTTGAGATCTTTTCGGCTCTTGTGTTTCAAGAGGAACATGCGCTCCGCGCCGAGGCTCAAAGACGCGATGGTCGGTCGGCGTCCAAGCTCCGGCTCGTCATCGCTGTGGAGCCCCATGCTGTCGCGCTCGTTGCGATAATAATTGAGCAGCACGCTGTTGAATGTCACGCCGGCGAGCTTTTCGACGCGCTGTTTGATGTCACGCAATGTTTCGGTCCAGGGCTGCGCCTCAAGGCGAATGCCCGAGTAGGTGTAAGCGATTCCCTCGTTGCCATACCAAGCGGTCAGCCGCGGCTGCGCATAGGTTTTGCCCCAAACGACAATCTTTTCGGCGCGCCAGGCGGTGCCAGTGATCAATCCCTGCATGATCGCTTCTGGCGTGTCGGCCAGCGGCAGTTGCGCCAGGTAGGAGATCTCAGCATCGGGCAGTGGGATCGCTTCAAAGCTCGTCATCACTGGGTGCAAATCATTTCATGGCGCCCGATCGGTGACAAGCCAGCCCACGCTGATGCTGCGACTAGCCACTTTGAGCGATGGCGCGGACGACGCCGCCCGATGTCGAAACCCGCAGATCGCTGCCAGGCGATTAGCATAGATTCGCACGGATAGGATTTGGCATTCTCGGGTGGAATAGTTGCCATGCTGGTCATGGCACCAACTTCGCTCTAGCGTCGCGCCATGAAAACCGCCACCGGTCAGATCGCCAAGGCAAGCTTACCAGAGCGGGAAATCCTCCAGCAGCTCCTGCTCTTCAATCTGTTTCTGCAAATAGTCGACGGGGTTTTTACCTACTCGCGCCACACCATGGCAACTTTCGGTCCGCTGTCCTGGAGCACGGTCGCGAGCGTGCTCTATCACAAGAGTTTGGCGTGTTTACTACTGGTGCTGATCGTTTGGTTGGGCAAGCGTAAGCCGGAACTGGCGGCCAAAGCGCTGGTTATCACCGGTACCATCTACACCGTATTTGCCATTTATAGCATCCACGATTTGATCGGCTGAGCTTCCGACGGCGCCCGAAAGCAGATCCTTCGCTAGCGCTCAGGATGACATAACCGGAAACTTCCGCACTACGACACAGTGTCCGAGCGGCGACAGCACGCCTCGCCTTTCACATTAGCGCAGATCTACAAGATGGCAGCGCCGCTTCGCTTGCAGGCGCGGCGCACAACCTGTGCGCGTCTTCAGCCGAGTCGATGAGAGCGCGGGCGTTGCGGCGCAAGTCGCCCCAGCTCAACAGATCGAGTCGCACTTTTCGGCGCAGCGCGCCTTGATAGGTCAGTCCGCGCGCGCCACAGTGGCGTGTGCATAGCCACAACTCGGACTTACCTTCAGTGTGCATGGGCGATCGGGCGATGGCAGCGCCGCAGACACAAGGCCGGCGCTCCATCCCGCGCGCGATAATTTTGATCTCTGCCATTGTCTTCGGTCCGATGATTTCTGAACATGCTCTGTGCGCCTGTTACGCAGAAAGCCGGACGCGATGAGGCGGGCTTCATAACTTTGCACCGATCGAGCCGCTCGGCTTAGTGGTTCTTGCGATCGTGCGCTTCGAGGTGCGCCTTCAAGAAAGCCAACGAATAGATGCGTGTACCGCAGCGTTTGCAGATACAAGCGCGCTGTTTGGTCTTGCGCACTGGAACTTTCTTGAACATGGTGGCGATTAGCAGTCTCATTTGTCATCCTCCGGAACAATTTGAGCTATGATCAAAGCGTGTGGAAATAGGAAATAGGTAGGCGTACCCTTTCGCGAATCTAAAAACGAAAGGCTGCCTGTTGGCGCAGGCAGGAAAGGATACGCCGATGAGAGAAAAGCACACTGAGG
>Ga0194132_10001535_pt1 | contig 46496 bp, 33 predicted proteins | sample TA2KigOf80mmetaG_FD_148612 | JGI IMG/M metagenome (GOLD analysis project Ga0194132, IMG submission 148612) | Freshwater microbial communities from Lake Tanganyika, Tanzania - TA2015054 Kigoma Offshore 80m | ecosystem: Environmental > Aquatic > Freshwater > Lake | place: Tanzania: Lake... | reverse complement strand
TTGTCCTCAGTGCCTTATTCCTGTTGCATCTACGCAGTGTTCGCCTTGATGAACAAAAAAGCATCCGAAAATTTTATCAATTATTTTGGGTATTCTTTTTTGCTACTTATTTGAGTTTTTTGTGGGTTCTTTGTTAAGGTTTGAAACTGGCAAAATGCCCTGGGTCGAACTTAGGACTAAATAAAAAGTTTACCAACAGAATACAATTATTGCTAAAATGGTTACCCATTGAACTGGATCAAGGGTTCCAACTAATATCCATAAAATAAATATTACATTTCTTTAATTTCTTTGAGCTAATACAAACGTTTCAAAATAATTTAAATTTATAAGAAAGAATTATAATTAAAAAAATACCCAAAACAAACAAAACATTCGCGGAAAATTAATTATTTAAATTATCAAATGCAACTCAGTGCGATGCAATCAATAACATTTAAAAATATTTATCGGATTTATTTATCTTTATAATTGCCGTCATGTTGGAACCAACCTTTCTCAATTTACCCGAATTTACATTAACCGGCATTTCCACAGAAATGTCTCTTTCAAGCAACAAAACCCAATCCTTGTGGTCCAGTTTCCGCCGGCAGCAAAAACAATCTAAATACCAAGATCCGGACTTTTTCTATTCGGTAATCGTGTATCCGGAAAACTATTTCGAAAACTTCAATCCTGCAACTCCGTTTGTGAAACATGCGCTGGTTTCGACAGAACACACAGGGAATTTAGATTTGGGATGGGAAAGATTCACGCTGCCGGGGGGGCTTTACGCTGTATTCAACCACAAAGGACCTGATTCCTCAATTTTTAACTTTATCTATAACCAATGGCTCCCTCAGTCAAGATACATCCTGGACAACCGTCCACATTTTGAAAAACTGCCTGCAGGCTATATTCCCGGCCACTCTGAAAGTGAAGAGGAAATTTATATCCCCATCAAAGCTGTATAACCCGATTTTTATTTTCCCCGCAATTTTTCTAATGTTGCAATCAAATTAAAACGCAATGATACTTCTGATTTTAAAAATCGTTCTGGCTCTCCTTTTTGGACTGGCCGGCATTATGAAAGTCACACGCAGCATGGAACAACTGGCCGGTGCAGGCATGACCTGGGTAAATGAATATCCTGAACCCTCCGTTAGGCTTATTGGCATTCTCGAACTGATAGGTGCGCTGGGTGTTATTCTCCCTGCACTAACCGGTTTTCTGCCTGTTGTAACCTTGATGTCATCCATCTGCCTGGGTTTGACAATGGTTTTTGCAGCTTTACATCACTACAAGCATAAAGAATTTAAAAATATCGCCGTGAATGTGTTGCTGTTTGCGCTTTGCGCTTATGTGAGCTACTGCAGCTTGTAATCTTTTACTTAACCAAAACACATGTGCCTGTGAGGTGCATGTTTTCCGTTTGCATTTTAATCAAATAGCGGCCTGAAGGCAATACCGCCACATCCAAAGGCAATTTGGTTTCACCTGCAACTGCGTTCAAACGTGTTCCCAACACAGCATTGCCTGCCATGTCGTACATAGTAATCTTGGCTACACCGGCAGTTTTCAGGCTGAAAGATACATTCACCAGATTCCCCGCAGGCTGGGGATATATACGCAGTGTATTTGTAGCGGTTTTAAGTGTCGAAACTCCGTTAACCATCGTATTGAACGATCCTTCTGCATAACTGCCCGCATTCATATTGCAATTGGTCCTTACACGCCACTTGTAGGCGCTATTCGATTTGAGACCTATGAATGTATCGCGGTTGTTGATTGTAGCATCGGATTTGGTTGTCCAGCCGGTATCAGTAGTCAATCTATATTGTGTGGTATATGTTACCGCCTCATCCACCGGATTCCAGCTCACACGGGCACTGAAATGATTAATACCATCCACCATCATGGAATTGGTTTCAGGGGCAGGACAAGGCAATATAACATTGCGTAGATCGCTTTCCCAAACTCCGCGACCATAGGTTGCCACACGCAATTTAGCACCCGACTTTTGTATTTCTACTTCGTTAACAGCCACCAGTGGCAAGCCCACAGCATGTTCTGTCCATGCCTTGGTCAGGGTATCCCTGTAAAATACTCCCAGACTCATACCCACATATATGCTCTGATGTGCATCCTCGTCCACCACCACAGAGCGGGCAGATATGGTAGGCAGGCCGGCTGAAATGTCTATAAATGTATCACCGCCATTATTGGAAGTGAAAATCCGGTTGGTTCCGCTGTTGCAGGTAATCCAAATTTTCAGCGGATTGTATTTACTCACGAAAATGGAAGTAACCGTAGATGGTGCCGTAATGGCCTTGATGGTAGCCCCACCATTGCTGCTGCGATAAAAGGTTGTTCCGCGGGAAGTATATATATAGCGGGTATCTGAAGGTGCTACAGCAAGCACATCCAGGTTGTTATTGATGGCAGGAGTAACCTTATTCCATCTAGCCCCACCATCATCACTTCGGTACACGCCGTTATAACCACCCCAAACGGTGTCATGGTTGCGCGGATGCATCACCAACGGAGTTACCCAGTTGCCGGTTGCAGGACGGGTCAAGTTTCTGTAGCTCTGACCCGAATTATCCGTTTTGTACAACCCTCCGAACTGGCTGGTCCCAATGGCCACTTCCGGATCATTGGGAGATGTAACACAGTCCATGCCATCGGCACCCAGCCACTCGTACCAAACGCCATCCGTGCGCCGGAAAGTTGATCCGTTGTCCTGTGCGCCTCCCACTACAATCTTGGGTTCCAGCGGCGAACAGGCAATACGGTAAAACTGCCGTATACCCAATCCAGTAGAAAGCTCTTCCCAATCACCGCCATTGTTCAGACTGCGGAAAACGCCTCCATCACTGCCGGAGTATATTGTAGTATTCACCCACTCAAGCACATGTACATCCGCGTGGTTATAACCAGTGCCATTGGGATAAGTCCAAACGGTAGTAGCAGTAAAGGTTTTACCTGCATCCGTTGATTTGAAACAAATAATACCCGCTATATGAACCTCATCTGCGTTCAGGGGATTGGAACAAATGGCCAAATCGTAAGAACCCTGCCCTTTGGTATCAGTCCCATCGGGTGAATATCCCAAATAATTTGTTCCCTCAGATGCTATGCCGATTACGGTAGTTTGAAAAGTTCTCCCACTATCGTTAGAAACATAAAATCTACCCATAACACTTCCTTTTGCCTGCAGTACGTATACCCTAGCAGGATTTGCTGCAGTTACAGCAATCAAGGTTCTTCCCAGTGTATACATGCCCTTTGTAGTATCAATGCCTACCCAAGTTTTTCCGGTGTCGGCAGAGCGTCGGAAATAAGTGGTTCCACCGTTTCCACTGGCATACATAATGGCTTTATTGGCCGGGTTAAACTCAACATCCTCTGTTGTATTTATTTCCACGCGTTTCCATACTGCACCGCCATTCACAGAGCGCCATAAACCATTGGTTGCAGCACAAAAAATCAAGTTTGAATTGCCAGGAAATACCTTAACCTGACGGCTATTTGATGGACCGGCACCGGTTGTAACCCAGGTAACACCGGCATTGGTAGATTTAAGCACACCGCCTGAAGTAAGTGACGCATAAAGTGTATTGGCATTATTGGGATCCAGACATAAATGAAAAACATTCATCCAGCCTGAATTGACAAAATCTATCAGAGGTGCCCAGTTTTGACCGCCATCGGTAGTTTTCCATATACCACCACCGGGGCTACTCACGTAAATTATGTTTTCATCAGCAGGGTTTACTGCAACCGAGGTAAGCCTTCCCACGCCGGGATTCCAGCTACTGGTTTGGTTCCATGTTTTTGGACCTGCTTCTTTCCATGTAAATACACCACGGCTTTTCACCCCCATATTACGAACTGCCTGGTGATAAGCCCTGTCTTCATTTTCCGGCTCTATGTAATACCCATTTTCATCTGTATGAAATTTGCGCTCATACAGCCACCGCTGATACTGATTATTACCGCTTCCTTTTCCCGTTCCGTATTCTTTAAAATAAATATCAGCAAGACGTTCAATTTCATCTAACGTAAGGTCTTTTCGTTGCATAAGCTCATAGATGTCGGTTTGCGCAGAGGCTATTAATGAGAAGCAAAAAGACAGAAGAAAAAGTAAATTTTTTATCATATAGATGGCAATGTGCGAAATTACACAGATATGCCGGCTTAACCAACATTTATCGGTAAAACCGGAGAAATGTTCCCGTGGGCAAGCCCCTTCTGGCATTATCTGAAAGTAAAAGCTCACCGCTTTCAAAGGGCTGTTCAGGAAAATGCGATTTCACCATGTTTTCAGTAATTAGCGGCGAAAACCCCATGCTGTAAAGATTGATGAGGAAAAATGCGTTCTCTTTTTCCAGCAATTCGGCACACATGCCTATCAGGTCGTTGATTTGCTTTTCAAGTATCCATTTTTCTCCATCAGGGCCGCGGCCATAAGCAGGCGGATCAAGAATGATTCCGTGGTAGGTTTTTCCGCGCTTAACCTCACGCTGCGCAAACTTGAAGGCATCTTCTACCACCCAGCGTATGTCTTTCAGCCCGGAAGCTTCCATATTTTCCTTGCTCCAGCTCACCACTTGTTTCACGCTGTCTACATGGGTCACATCAGCGCCTGCAGCGCAGGCCGCAAGTGATGCTCCACCTGTATACGCAAATAAATTCAGCACCCTGGGTGCAGGCGTTTTTATTTTTGATAGACAACCGGCTATATAATCCCAGTTTTCGGCCTGTTCGGGAAATATACCAACATGTTTGAATGCCGTTAAAGCCAGGCGCATGCGAAGGTTCAAGCCGTCTGGTTTGTAGGCAACCATCCACCTGTCGGGCATGCCCGGTTTTACCTGCCAATTGCCGGCTTCTGCATCTTTTTCGCCTTTGCGAAAAAACGAAGCATGGGCCCGTTTTTGCCACTCGCTCTCAGGCATGGCCTTATCCCAAACAGCCTGAGGTTCCGGCCGGCGCAGCACATACTTTCCAAACCTTTCCAGTTTTTCAAAACCGCCGGTATCCATCAGTTCATAATCTGGTAAATGGGCAGGCACCACGCGGCGAAAGGTCATGGCGCAAAGATAGGCACATGCCTCAGCGAAAAGTGTATATCACAAGCTTTAAAAAATGGCCACCTTAGAGGGCGGGCATTGGATATTGTATCTTCTACAAAAAGGTTACTGTTCTTTAGGCTGCTTGCCCGGTTTTAACGATAGGAATTCAACTTCAAAAATTGAGATACCATACATTTCTTCAAAACTCTTTACATACTGACTGAGGGGCGATGATGCATCCATGGGTGCATACACCTCGAATTTTGCGCCTGCGGCAGATTTTTCAATAGCTTCCATTAATGCTGGTGTCATGGCAAAACCTGACAAATCACTTTTCACACCCTGCGGCTGTCTTTCTCTTGTATTAAACAAAATTGTTCCTTTCTGGGTTTTGGCCAGCATATGACAAGTAATAGTATCATACTTGCCCGGCGTGGCTCCGTTTCCGGCACTGATTACTTTGTATTGACCATTGGATGAAAGTTTAATTACACCAGGCTTTTTGGCATTATCAGCCAACCATTTGTCGGCTGCTTCCTTCAGTGCTTTCGATTTTTTCTCACGCTCCATGGCGATATAGTCATTATGCACAATTTGAATTTTCTTTTCGGATATGGAATAACCACTGTCTTTCTTCATGGCTTCTTCAACCCCCTTCATCAGTGAACTGTAATCGATTTTATCGATACCACTTCCTTTCATGTATTTCCCTACCTGGTATCCAATGGTATAACTGAATGAATCGGCTGCTGTTTTCAGTGTTTTGTTTGGGTTAACCTGCTTTCCGCCGCAGGCGGCCAGCAACAAAGCGGCTGCAATTCCTGCGATTTTACTTGTATTTTTCATCATTTTTTCGTATATTAAAATTATTTGGCAGTACCGTACAATTCTGCCCTGCGTTGCTGAACGGCAGCATCTTCGGCAAATTCTTCGTAGGTCATGTATTTATCAATCATACCGTTGGGTGTTATTTCTATAATGCGGTTTGCTACAGTGTTGATCACTTCCTGGTCATGGCTATGCATCAGTACAATTCCGGCATATTCCGTCAGACCATTATTAAGTGCCTGAATGCTTTCCAGATCCAAATGGTTGGTGGGTTCATCAAAAATGCCCACATTGGGATTTTCAATCATCATTTTGCTAAGCATACAGCGCACCTTTTCGCCACCCGACAACACATTGCACATTTTCTGCGTTTCTTCACCACTGAAAAGCATTCGTCCTAAAAAGCCACGGATAAAGGTTTCGTCTTTTTCGGCGCTGAACTGTCTCAGCCAGTCAACCAGGTTGATGGGCTTTTCAAAATAAGAACTGTTGTCATTGGGAAGAAAACCCATTTTTACAGTCACGCCCCATTTCACTTCCCCTTTGTCGGGCTTCACCTCACCCCACAGCACTTTGAACAGGGTATTCAGCGCCAGTGTGTTTCTGCTAAGAAAAGCAATTTTGTCTCCTTTGTTTATGGTAAAGTTGAGGTTGCCAAACAGCTTGCTGCCGCCCACACTGCACGAAACATTGTCGAGGGTAAGAATCTGGTCGCCAACTTCCCTTTCCTGCTTAAAAAATATACCGGGATAGCGGCGCGTGCTTGGCTGAATCTCTTCAATATCGAGCTTCTCCAGCATTTTTTTACGGGCGGTAGCCTGACGGCTTTTGGCCACATTGGCACTGAAACGGGCAATAAATTCCTGCAGTTCTTTTTTCTTTTCTTCGGCTTTTTTGTTCTGGTCGCTGCGCTGCCTCAGGGCCAGCTGAGAACTCTGGTACCAGAAGGTGTAATTGCCCGAGAAAATCTTAATGCGGCTGTAATCAATGTCGCACACATGCGTACACACAGTGTCCAAGAAGTGACGGTCATGGCTCACTACCAGCACGGTATTTTCAAAACCTGCCAGAAACTCTTCCAGCCATCGGATGGTTTCCACATCAAGTTCGTTGGTGGGTTCGTCCATCAGCAGCACATCCGGATTGCCAAACAGGGCCTGGGCGAGCAGCACACGCACTTTTTGATTACCACTCAGTTCCTTCATGCGTTTTTCGTGCATGGCTTCTTGGATGCCCAAGTTGCTTAGTAAGGTGGCCGCATCGCTTTCGGCATTCCAGCCATCCATTTCGGCAAACTGGGCTTCCAGTTCGCTGGCACGTATGCCGTCTTCATCGTTAAAATCGGCCTTCGCATACAGGGCATCTTTTTCTTCCATAATGGCCCACAAGCGATGATGACCGCGCAAAACAGTCTGCAAAACCGGAATCTCGTCAAATTCAAAGTGGTTCTGCTTCAAAACTGCCATGCGCTTTCCGGGCTCAAGGTCTATTGACCCTGTATTGGGCTCGATTTCGTCCGCAATGATTTTAAACAGGGTAGATTTACCAGCACCGTTTGCACCGATAATGCCGTAGCAATTTCCGGCCGTGAACTTAAGGTTTACTTCTTCAAATAAAACACGCTTGCCGAAGCGAAGTGAAATATTGGATACCGTTAGCATGGTTTGCTGAAAAGGGCTGCAAAATTAGGGAATACAGACTGATTTTCCGAAGTTACAAACCCTTTTTTAAGGGTTCTTTATTCATTTGTAAATGACTACAACCACTTGCAACCGAAAGTAACTGTTTTTATACCGAAAAAGAAATTGGTGAGCCGGCAACTTTGCATCAACAAATTTTTTAATGTAATTATTGTATGACAAACTTAGTTAATTCCGTGAGACTGATCGGCAATGTAGGCCGCACACCCGAAGTAAAAGAATTTGGCACAGGCCGCAAAAAAGCTTCCCTGAGCCTTGCCACCACCGAAAAACGCCGTAATGAAACAGGCGAGTACGTCTCGCACACAGAATGGCACAATCTGATTTGCTGGGGCAAGCAGGCCGACGTCATAGAACGTTTTGTAAAGAAAGGCAGCCGCCTGGTTATTGAGGGCAAACTCACCCACCGCGATTACACCGGGTCAGACGGACAAAAATGTTACATCACCGAAATAGTGGTGAATGAAATCTCCTTTTTTGACGGCCGTAAAGCAGAAAAAGAAGCAGAACCGGCAACAGAGGAAACCACTGATGCCGAGAAATCGGACAAAGCCAAAAATAAACTTCCTTTTTAAAAATTGCGTGTTGTGTTTTTCATGGGGCCTGCGGCGTAACTGCCGTGGGCTTTTTTATGGCAAAAACCGAGACTGATCGGCCACATCAGGAAGTTCGCACACATCCCGTTTGCCCCAGACACGGTAACGGCGACGGGCAATCGCATCATATGCCTTGTCGGTAAGCAATTGCGGCAACAAACCAAATACACCCAACACAGACCAAGGCAATCCAAACTTTTTCAAAACCCTGAGAGCAGCCTTGCTCTTCATATATACCTTTTTGTCTTCCAGCAACACAACCGTATCCAGACTCCGCACCTCTTTCGGTAACCATTGCTTCGCCGTTTCGCTCTGCAAAGACGCAAGCAAAAAAATCTTTTTTACATCACGCTTCACTACAAACCGAACTACACTGTGGCACAAATTGCAATGCCCGTCATAAAACAAAATGGGGGCGTTTTTCTGCATTACTGTATTTTCTGCAGATATAAATTCACCTTTCCCCTGAAATAGGGCGTCAGTTCTGCTGGCGGTCTTCGCAAAGCCTCGCGCTCCGCGCGTTTCTCCTGCATGTACTTCTGAATCGAAGCAGGGGCAGTGGGTGTATAATTCCCCGGTGCATTGGCCTGTCTCTGCTCTTCGGTCTGCTGGGTGCGATCCGATTTCTCGTGCTCCAGCAAACGGGTCTGTATCTCCTTTTGTCTTTCTATCATTTGCTGGCTAAACCGCTTGTTAACCAATTCTTTTTCCTGCTCTTCCATCAATTTCTCTGTCTCTCTAAGAGTTTTGGCACCGGAGCCGTTTCCGTCCTGCTCCATGGCTTTTCTCAGCTCTCCCAGTTTTCTGCGCAACGCTTCCTGCATTAGGGCAATGCGAGCGTATTCTTCATTCATCTCCTTACCTTGCTGTCCTTCACCTGGCTTGGGCTGCCCGTCTTTTCCGGGCTTACCGTCTTGTCCTTTTTTCTGCATTTCCTGCAGCATTTGTCCCAGCTGCTCCTGCCCTTTCGATAATTTATCGCCTTTGCTGAGCTTGCCCTGGCTCTTGCCTTTTCCGCCTGGGTTGCTGCAACTGCCCTTGCCCTGTTTCTGGTTTTGCTGAGACATTTTCTGCTGCATATTCTGCATGCTTTCCAGCAGCATCACCGCGAGGTTGTTCAGCCCTGTCATCACAAACTGTTCGCGCACGGCAGCGGCTCTTAAATCCCGAACCTTCAACCCCTCAAGCGCCATGTCCATATTGCTGTTGATTCTGGCAATTTCCTTGGAAACAAATGTACTCACCATGGGCTGCCGCTTGGCCAGCGCCCTTAGGCTGTCTTCGAGCAAGGCACATTGTTCATGTACTACCATTTGCCGTTTGTTAAGCTCCACAAACCTTGGATTGTATTCCCTGATGGTGGAAAGCTCTGAAAATATATCCTCCTGCTCAACCGACGTCTCCACCAGATTCTCCAGTAACAACCTCAGCGTCTGATAATCTTCGGCCATGCGTTTTTGCTGCTCCTGCTCCATGCTTTCCTGCATCTTTTGGGCCGCTTTTTTCATTTGCTCTGCAGCATCCTTTTGATCTTCAAAGGCCTTTTTGTTTTTGCCGTTCTCGAGTTCATTGCCGGCCTTCTGCTGACTGGATTCCGCCTGCTGCTGTTCCTGTTCGCCAAGATCCAGATTCATGGGCATTTCCAGCCCCTTGTTCATCTGCAGTGCTTCCTTCAAATCCTTGCGAATCTCTTTCATCTCCTCACCCAGCTTCTGCTGTTCTTCCTTCAGTTTACCGTCTTTATCGCCCTGCTGCTGTTTGGTTTTCTCAGCCAGTTTATCCTGCTTCTCAGCCAGCTTTTTGAGCCTGTCCAGGTTATCGTTCAGTTTCTGTTCCAGCTGCAGCTCTTTAAATTGCTCCATCAACTGGTTCAAATCCCGCGCCTGCTCTTTGTTCATCTGCCGCATTTCATTCATCTTTTCGGCAATTTTGTCTTTAGATGCCTTCTGTTCTAACAATTTCTGAATTTCCTCCATGAGTTTCATCATTTCCGGATTTACCATCTGCTTGAGCAGTTCATCCATCTGTTTTTTGCGCTCCAAGCTTTCAGGCTTCTGCGACTGAAATTCATCTTTTTGTTGCTGCAGTTTCTGCTGCTCCATTTTCATCTCCGCAATCTGCTTTTCAAGTTCCGCCTGCTTCTTCAGCAAATCCTCCACCCGCTGCTGTTCTTCCCAGGCCATGTTTTTGCCGTTGTTCAGCTTTTGCTGAAGTTTCTGGGTCTCTTTCTGCATCTCACGGCTTTGGCTGAAAGCCTGCTGCAGCATCTGCTGCACTTTGTCGCTCTTTTTATCGGCATCCTCGCGCACTTCCTTCAGGGTTTGCCTGCGCAACGGCTGAACAGCAGTTTTTGAAACCTTGGCACCATGAATACCGTCATTGTCGCGGGCTTCGAAATAATACTCCACGGCCTCGCCGGGCGCCATACCCAAAGCATCCATGTCAAGCCCATAAATAAAATCAACCCTTTGGCCGAGGGGTGAAATTTTTAAGGGAGAAGTTATCCAGCCTGCGCGCATTTTGCCGTCATTATCCGATTCGGTGAACCGGTATTTTAAGGCAACGCCGCCCACGGCATAATCATCGGATGCTGCGCCCACAAACCAGAAACGGCGCACACTGCTGCTGTCGTCTTTTTTTTCCACGGAAATCTCAGGAAAAGCATCGGCAATAGCCGAAATACGGTACTGCAGGGTATCGGCCCCGGAGGCTTGGGCATGGCGGGGTAATACCCTCAAATTTTCCTTCGATACGCAAACCATACGGTAACTAAAAACACCATTTTTTGCCTTCAGCTGCTCAGAACGGGAAGACCGGATTACTTGCAGTGCTTCAGCATCGCGGGCCCTGAAATTCCAGGTAATGGTGCTTCCTTCCGGCAACTGAAAATCGGTGGTATTGCTGAATTTCTCGGTTACTTTGCCCGTATATGCCGGATAAACCACAATAGTCTCTGCACCGGTCATGGCCGGATCCGGCATCAGTTTCAGCAGATACGGCTGAGATAAAAAGCCCATGGCCTCGAACTGAAACGGCAAATCTTCCTGCACACTGCTTATTTCATAGGTGAATTTATCACGGCCGCTTTTCAGCATCTTGATACGCTGACCTTTCAATTTCAGGAAGGCCTCATCCGGCAAACTCCTGCCTTCAAAAACAAGCTCCAAGTTACAAGCCGCTCCCCTGCGGCATTTCAGTTCTTTATTAGTTAACCTGAAGCTAAACGGAGCCTGCTTTTCAAAATGTTTGTTGTATTGAAAGAACCGTTTACTGCCATCCGTAATGATATGGCTTTGAAACAGCAATAGCACCAGCAGCAAAACCACCGGAGGAAGGACAAATTTTAAATATTTACGATTGGCATTAAGGTTTATGGCTCCCGTAAACGGAACAGGCTTAAGTTCTTGTGTTTTCTGGTCAATTCCCGCCAGCAGCAGAGCACTGTCAGGATGCTGACGTGCCATAGATTCCAGCTGCAACAAGTTCAGCAGTTTATCCTGTACATTGCCAAAATGAGCCCCGATAATCTTTGCCGCTTCATCATACGAAATAACCGCACCCAGCCGGTACATACTCAAGAGCGGTTTGGCAATCCAGAACCAAAGCACTGTGCCTGTAAGGGATACATAACCCCAAAACAGAATTGTGCGGATCCACACCGGGAAAAAGGCAAAATACTCTGAGAAGGCAATGAGCAAAAACAAGCCGAGCAGAAGCGCCACCGTAAGCATGATACCACGCACAAGCTTCTGCAGGTAATACTTGCGGATAAACGCATCCAGCCGAATCAGAATTTCCGTGGCCATTCCCTACAAATATAACAAATTCCAAGCCGTTTATGTTGTGTTCAGGTCAATTTTATTTGTCCAAAAAGCGAATGCATCACAATCCCCGCCGCCACGCCCGCATTCAAGCTTTCGGTATGGCCGGCACCCGTAATGCTGATGCGCTTTCTAACCGTCTTTTCTGCTCCACTTCGGATGCCATGTGCTTCACTGCCTATCAACAGCACCACAGGAAAATCCGGCGAAATCGCACCCACATTTTCCCCGTCCATAAAACAACCCAGCACATTTTTATTTTCCAGTATTTCGGGCAAATCTCCATAAACCCACTGCATGCGGGTGAAGGAACCCATGCTGGCCGCGATACATTTGGCATTGTAAACATCCGTGCAATCTTTGGAAAGTACCACCTGCCTGAAACCAAACCAGTCTGCGGTTCTAAGTATGGTGCCCAGATTTCCCGGATCGGAAATGCCATCCAGCGCCAGCACCACAGGCTGATTGAAATCAATCTGAGATGTCTTCCATTCCCGCATTTCCACAATGGCACAAAGTCCGGGCGGCGTATCCATCAGGCTGATTTTAGCATAATCCTGCCGGCTTATAATTTCAGTTTCAAAAGGCAGTTTCAAACCCCCTATTCCCTGCAAAGTGGCCAATATTCTGACTATCCTCCAGTCGCTGTGGAATACTTCAAGCACATTCTTGCGCCCTTCCACCATGAATTGGCCATATTTTTGCCTGTACTTCGGCATTCGCAGTGCCGAATATTGTTTTATCTCTGCATTTGATGGCATTTTCCGGTAGCAAATATGATGTGTATACAGGAAAAATCATTCCGATTTTTTTGCTGATTCTCTGGATAACGCAAAGCTGTGGCGTTAAAAAAGGTATTCCCAAAGGAGAATACCTGCTGAAAAAAAATGGAATCGCAATCAGCAGGGAAAAGAAAACCGAGCGGGAAAACAAAATAAAATCCTCAGACCTGTCAGCCCAGATACTGCACCGGGGAAACAAAAGGGTGCTTTTCGGCAGAATTCCCATTTACCTGTGGATGTATTCGCTTGGCACCGCATGGAAAAATGAAGAAGCCAACACCAAACAAATCTGGAGACGCCGCCTGCGCGGAGATTTTGGTGAACCACCCGTATTGCTGGATACAGGCCTTACCCAACTATCCGCCGACAATATCGCCAACTACCTGCAGAATATGGGATATTTTGATGCATCCGTGGAATTCGATATCAAAAGGACAAAACGCAAGGCTGTGGTCAGATATAAAGTCAGCATTGGTAAACCCTACCGCATCAATTCCTTCTTCCGTGAACCTGCCGATACCGCCCTGAAACCCTTGCTGGACAGCATCACGCTTTCTTCTGATTTCTTCCGGCTGTGGTGGCCTGCCAACCTTAACAAACTCAACGAATCCCGCGAATACATTGCCTCGGCCATGCGCAACCACGGGTATTACATGGTAAATCAGGATAATTTTTATTTTGAACTCGACACCCTCGCCGGCAAAAAAGAAGCAGCAGTTTACCTGAAAATGGACCTGCCCAACAGCGGAAAACCTTTCCGTCAATATAAATATGGCAGACCCACCCTGAAAATCGAAAGCAGTACCATCTTTCTGCCCAACAATTTCCCTGACTCAGTTTGGGCAAACGGCAAATTACTCATTATGGGGCACTACCCATTTAAAGCCCAAACCATGGCCGGCCTCATCGGTATTGACAGCGGAATGCGGTATTCACAGCAGGCCGGCGAAAACACATACAAATCGCTTACAGAAAGCGGTCTGTTTTCATATATAGACGTCCGCTACGATGTTGACACAAACAAACTCACCATCACACCGCAAATACTGGCCAAGGCTTTTCAGCGCATGAACATTTCCTTTGAGCCACAGGGTCTGTATTCACCCCAGGGAACATCGGGAACTAACTTTCAGACCCAAAGCCAGCGAAGCTTTGGCCTGGCGGGCATTCTGGCCTTCAACAACCGCAATGCATTCCACCATGGAGAAAGTTTCCGGCTGTCATCCATCACATCCTATGAAGCCATCATTCGCCGCGACCAGACATCCAATTTGCTGTATGGCCTGCAACAGGGATTCAATGCTTCGCTTTCACTGCCCCACTTCACACTGCTGAATGGAATTGACAAACTTACCCGCACCCAAAGAAGAAATACGGTTTTATCACTTTCTTACCAGTTTGAGAACAACCCGAATTTCCGGCGAAGCACCCTGCCAGCCAGCATTACCTTTCAGTTTCTGCGGTCTCGCCTGAGCTGGTATTACACTCCGCTGGAGCTGAGTTTTAACCGCAACCGTCTGGATCCTTCCTTTCTGCCTCGACTGCCCGCACTCGATCAGGATTTTGTGCGCAGGGTATTCACAGACCAGTTTATATCCGCCGCAAAGCTGGGTTTAATTTATGCCAATAACCGCACCAAACCCGGAGAAACCTATTTTTTCACACGCGCCGGACTGGAGACCAGCGGTAACCTACACCGCCTGATTCGAAGCATGAGCAAAGATTTTCGTGCCGACAGCAGCTACCAGTTTCTGGGGGTGAAATATTTCCAGTATACCAAAATGGAAGGTGAACTGCGTTTACGGCAAACCCTTGATGAACTCAACACCATCGCCTTCAGAGCCAATGCAGGTTTGGTTTTACCTTACGGCAACAGCAAAGATGTACCCTATGACAAGCGTTACTTTATTGGCGGAAGCAACAGCCTCAGGGCCTGGAGACCGCGCAGACTGGGCCCGGGCACCACACCCGATACCAGTATTACACTGATTGACCGTTCTGGAGAATTTCTTTTCGAAACCAACTTTGAATACCGATTCACCATCTTCCCTAAATTCCTGGAAAGCGCCTTGTTTTTTGATATGGGGAATATCTGGAACCTGAAAAGGACAGGCCAAACCCAAAATACAGGAATCCTGAATCCCGCTACCTGGGGACAGGAACTGGCCATGAATGCCGGTATTGGATTCCGTTTCGATTTCAAATTTTTCCTTTTCCGCCTAGACTGGGGCCTGCCTGTGCGCGACCCGGCCAAACCTGAAGGATCGCGCTGGCTGTTGAACAAAGAAAATTTCCTTGGATTCAACAATTATTTACTGAAGGAAACCGCACTGGCGATAGGTATCGGATATCCATTTTAAGACCCCAAATACAATAATTCCGGTTACGGAACAGTTTTTGTCCAAGTGTATGTTCTATGAAAACATTTGTCAAGTTCACCATTTTTACCCTGCTGTCTGTTTTTCTGATTGGCGTTTTTCAGGCTTGCAGAGACAAAGACGGAAGCATAAATATATTTACTATACAGGATGATTTGGATCTGGGGCTACAGGTAGCACGGGAACTGGAAAATGACCCCAATGTTCAGGTCCTTGATTCGGCAGCCTATCCGGCGGCATATAAGTATGTGTACAACCTGAGGGACAGCATACTGGTGCACAATGAACTTAATTATGAAAATGAATTCACCTGGAGAATCCGTATTATCAAAGATGACACCACGTTGAACGCCTTCTGTGCGCCCGGAGGTTACATTTACTTTTACACTGCACTTATCAAATACCTGGAAAGCGAAGACCAGCTTGCAGGCGTAATGGGGCACGAAATGGCCCACGCTGATTTGCGCCACAGCACCGATGCGCTTACCAGTCAGTATGGTTTGAGTGTATTGTTTGATATCGTTTTTGGCAAAGACAAAGGTCAGTTGCTGCGCGTTGCTGCTCAGATTAAATTGCTTCAGTACAGCCGCGAGAACGAATCCGAGTCGGATATGTATTCCGTAACCTGGCTGTACCACACAGCCTACAATGCCAAAGGAGCCGCTGGATTCTTCCAGAAACTCACAGATCAGGGACAAAGCAGTGGCGCGCCCCAGTGGCTGAGCACCCACCCCAACCCGGATAACCGCGTAATGGCCATTACGAAAAAATGGCAGACACTTGGCGGTAAAGTCGGTCAAACATTTACCCAGCGATACAACACATTTAAAGCTTCACTGCCATGAGAAAAATACTGCTTGTGTTTTTTACCGCCATGCTCTGCACCGGAATTATGGGGCGGCAGACGTCGGACACCCTTAAAGCTTCGTGTGATGACTCGCTTGGAGTTGTGATACCCGATACAGGTTCAAGCCGAATTGTAGAAATCAACCGCTTGCTGAGATTTGCCGATCAGCACCTGGGTACGCCCTACCGATACGGAGGCAAATGCCCTGCCGGGTTTGACTGCAGCGGTTTTGTGAGGTATTGCTTCAGCCAGACACAGGGAATTACCCTTAGCCCTAACGCAACCTATTACCACAACCACGGAATCAAAGTTCATCCCTCCTCGGCACGTCCCGGTGATGTAATATGCTTCACAGGTTCCAACAGCCGCAACCGCAGTATTGGCCATGTAGGCATCATCGCGGAAGTAACGCCGACCAATATCTATTTTATACACGCTTCAGTGCATCACGGAATCCGTTACGAAGCGCTTAGTTCCGGCTATTACAAAACGCGTTTCCTGCAAATTCGCAGGGTGCTGATGTAATTGAATGGATACCTATCCAAACGTCATATAATTGTCATAAATGCATGACAAAACACCTGTAATGCTTCATTATTAGGGCATTACGGCGGAGTAAACCGGGTTATCAATAAAAAAAACATGGAAAATTTCCGTTTTGAAGTTGCAAAGTCTTAATATTGTAGCCAAACTACATTTAAACTCACTGTATGAATACAATTTACAAAACCATCAAGCGCAACGGCCTCAAAGCCATTGCTCTGGGTTTGATGCTCACCGGTTCGGGGTGGCTGAAAGCCCAGTTAACTGGTACCGTTACGGTAGGAACCGGCGGTACTTACAGTACATTCGGTGCTTTCGCAACTGCATTTAACGCTGCAGGTGTAAGCGGACCTTTAACAGTCGATGTGATTTCAAGCACCACAGAATCCGGGAGGGTAGCACTGATTCAGCCTGGCACCAACCCTACAACAAGCACCAACACAGTAACCATTAATGGCAATGGTTATACCACTAGCTACTCAGGTTTATCATCAACTCCTGAAGTTTTCTTGCTTGATGGTGCTGACTATTTCAGATTCAGCAACTTGATTATCCAAAACGCAGGTACAGCCACCAACATCATGGGGGTTCGTTTCACAAACAACGCTGATTATAATCGCATTTCAAGCTGTACACTGCAGTTTTCGAACTTTAACTCTTTCGTAACCTCCAGTGGTGGAGCCTACGTTGCATTCGCAAGCTCAACACTCTTAAACAACCTTTCAGGTGCAGCTTTTAGCGGTGGAAACGGAAGTTACAACGTAATCATCAACAACTTGATGCGTACTACCAACTTCAACAGTCCCGGTCCATGGGGTGGTATTTATGAATCACAAAACAGCAGCTTGTACTCATCCACTGCTTTCAACAACACATTCCGCAGCAATACCATCCAAAACTATTACTTATATGGTATCAACAGCAATTACTCCAACGGAACTGAAATTGTAGGCAATGACCTTAGCCGTGATAATAATAGTAGCGGAACGCCTGCCAGCGCTCTGTATTCTCTGTACATGTTGTACAATGGATCTACCAGCCGTTCCAACAGAATTGACTCAAACAATGTGCACGATCTGCCTTTCCGGAATGCTGCGGTAACATCTGCCAACTCAACCAACTGGAATATTCAAATGGGAGCCGTTACAGGTACTTCTACCTACCCATCCTCTATCAAGGGCAACAAAGTCACCAATGTTATGTCTAACTTAGGTGGTAACCTGGGCATCTTCGCTCAGATAAACAACTTCTGTAACATCGATGATAATACTATTACCAACCTCCGCAACAATGGTACAAGCACTAGCTTCACCGGTGGATATGTAAAAGGTATCTATTGCAATGGTGGTAACGATTATAACATTCGCAGAAACACTATCCGTGATTGTCGTCCAAGCGCCTACTTCTCAGGAATATACTGTTCAGGTCAAACGCCAACTTCCTATGAGTGGGCATTGTCTGACAATTATTTAAAAAACAACATATCTACAAATACCAACTATTCATTCTTTAACATGTATGGTATTTATTGTAACAACGGTTCATGGAATGTGACCCGCAATACCATCGATGAATTGCAGCAAGGTGGACCCTATGGTTATGTTTACTGTTTCTATACTGTAGCAGGTACTGGTAACCACTTTTGGTCTTCCAATATAGCCACACATACCCGTGGTGGTTATTACACCTATGGTTTCTACAGCAGCGCATCTGGAACAGGTGAGGTTCTATTCAAGCAAAACACTCTTAACTTCAACGTAAGTGCAGGTTTTGGCTGGAACTATTTTAACTACTTCACTTACGGCTTTGGCTCTGCCAAAACCACCTATGAAGGTAACATCTTCTATGATAACACACCATACTATTGGGGCTTCTATTTTGGCAGTACCAATACCAATATGAAGTGGACCAATAACCACATTTTTGCTCCATTCTCAGGTTGGGGTATGTACAGCTACTATCCTTCAGCCGGATGGGTATATGACTATAACTCATGGAGAGCATCAGGTGCCGGAGGACAAGTTGGAGATATCTACGCAGATCCTTTGTTTACCAGCGTATCCACACGCGATTTCCGTCCACGTGAATTCCTCACACAAAACAATGTCAACACTACAACCAATGCTCCTACTGAAAACAACGGCAAAAACCGCAACAAGGTTAAATCTGACCGCGGAGCTGCCGAGAACTTCATGGACATCGAGGCAGTAAGTTCTAACCTGTCCGTACCCTCCAGCATTTGCGCAGGATGGGAACAAATAGTAAATATCCAGGTAAAAAATCTTTACACCCATGACACTGCCTACAATTTCAACGTGGCTTACACCTACACAGGTGGTCCTAAAGTTGCGCAAACCGTAACCAAGAAACTGCTGACAAATGACACCAACCTGGTTACTTTCTCAGTTCCGATTCGTGTAAATACCGTTGGAGATGTGAGAGTAGCAGTGTTCATCGATATCCCGGACGACAAAAATTCTAACGACTCATTCGTTTTCAAAACGGTTGTTAAACCTGCACCCGGTGGAGGAAAATACAGCAAGGGAACAACCCCTTCTACTGCCTTCTACCAGTTTGGCAGAACCAACGATGTAACCCAGGTTAAGCGCGCTGTTTATTACAATGTAAGCCGACCCCGCGCTTATACCAACGGTGATTACTGGGACGGAACCGGTTCTTCTACCGGCAAAAGCTGGACTGCATCAGTTTACGCTCAAACCGATAAAGGCACATTGCTCTCCGGTGCAGGCAGCATCAGCAAGCACGCTACCGGTACCAACGACCTGGAAGTTAAATTCGAAACTTCTAACACTGCGTATGAAGACAGCATGATTACCTTGGTAACTAAAATCACTGACCTCAATAACGGTTGTGATACCTTCATCAAACGTAATGTACTGATTTATCCTACTATTGTACCTGACTTCAAATACCCAAGCAAGATTTGTGACGGTGAAACTGTTCCTTTTGACCAGGCCAGCACTGTGCGCAGTGGTTCTATGGAATTTTCATGGGACTTCGGCACGGGCGTAGCAGGTGACACATCCGGTGCACCCTCTCCGGTGTTCACATTCCCGAAACCAGGTACATACCGCGTTAAGATGTATGCACGCACCCTGCCTTATGGCTTCGTTTCGGTGGATAGCGCAGATATAGTAGTCAATCCTATCCCTACCGTTAAATTCTCCAAAATTAACGCCTGCGAAGGCCAGGACCTGGTATTTACAAACCAGACTACGCCTACCACCGGTGTTAACTCTAACTGGAACTGGGGTAATGGTCAGAACAAAAATGACAACAATACTACCGTTAAGTACAAGTATCCAACACCCGGATCATACCTGGTTACCCTTACTGCCAACCTGAACGGATGTATTGGTACTTCAAGCCAGCGCGTGTATCAGTTCCCCGCACCCAAGGCTTCATTTAGCCAGGTATCAGGTTCTTGCGATAATGACAAATACAGCTTCATGAACAAAACCACCATCGCTTCAGGAACATTTGGTTCATACTGGGACTTTGGCGATAACACCTATTCAACAGAAGACGATGCCAATAAAACATTTGGTACTCACGGAAGCAAAAGTGTGAAACTGATTGCTACCAGTGTGTTTGGCTGCAAAGACAGCTCTGTTCAGAACATCACGGTGCTTGAAAGCCCTAAAGTTTCATTCGTAAACACCCCTGCCTGCTCACGCACGGCTACTGAGTTTACCAATACCACGCCTACCGTTGGTGGCGCAGGTGGAACGGTTAAAACTTACGGCTGGAAGTTCGGTGACGGCGGAACCTCATCACTCGAAAGCCCCTCACACAGCTGGAGCGCACTGGGTCCTAAAACAATAACCTACAGCATAGAACTGATGAACGGCTGTAGAGGTTCTTTCACCAAAGTATTGTCTGTAGGCATCCAGCCTAAGGCTTCTTTCACCGCCAAAAACGTATGTCTAGGATCACCCATGACTTTTGACAACACCAGCACATGGCCTCAGGGAGATATCAGCTGGTTGTGGAACTTTGGTGACGGTACTACTTCTACCTCATCCAAGCCTGTGCACAACTACAACAAATCGTTCTCCCCGAATGTGACCCTGTATGCAAGCATCGCAGGCGGTTGCACCGATTCTATGGTAATTCCCGTGACTATTTTTGAAGGTCCCCGCACTTGTGACTTCACTGTAAATACCGACTACGCTTTCGGCTTCCGCGGTGTGAAACTGAACCCATTGAACGCTTCTACCGGTGTTGCCGGCGGCCAGGACAAGGTTGAGTACAACTGGATATTCCAGGGTGGTGGTACCAACAAAACCAGTGGTATTAGTGCTGAAACCCAGTATGACTTTCAGGCTGACGGGGCCTACGACGTAACCATGCGTGCAAGGTCTACTACTGCACCTTTCTGCGAGTGCAGCATAACCAAAAAAGTGGTTATGAACCGCGCTGCCGTTAAGGATCTGGAAACTACCGGCGTTGCTGTGTTCCCTAACCCCAACAACGGTGAGTTCAACCTGTCTGTGAAAAGCAACTTCGGCAAAAACCTGAACATTGTAATTACAAACATGTCAGGTGCTGTGGTTAAACAAATCAGCACAGAGAACAATGGTCTGATCAGCATCAATAGCGGTAACCTTTCAGACGGTGTTTACATGGTACGTGTAAGTTCCGGCGAAAACACTGCCGTTCGCAGAATCACCATAAGCAAGTAATTGCGGTAAACCATAAAGAAAGCCCCGCCAATCGGCGGGGCTTTCTTGTCTATAAAATGGAGCGTGCTACTCTCCCTTCTGTTCAGTTTCTTTTGCCTTAGGCTTTGCGATGCTGATATTGAGTTCCTCGCTGTCTTTCTTATGATCCACCTTCAGCTCAATGCCTTCCTTCAGGTTGCCTTTAAGCACCTCCTCTGCTAGCGGTTCCTCCAAGTATTTCTGTAGGGCACGTTGCAATGGACGTGCGCCAAAATCGGGATCAAACCCTTTGTTCGCTAAAAATTCCTTGGCGGCTTTGGTGAGATTGATGTTGTAACCCAGATCTGAAATTCGCTTCAGCATTTTTGCCATACGCAAATCCAGAATATGAATGATTTCATCCTTACCCAGGCTGTTGAACACAATGATATCATCTATCCTGTTCAGGAACTCAGGAGAGAAAAACTTCTTCAGCTGGGTTTCAATTACCTGCTTGCTTTCCTTGTCACGCGAAGCCTCCTTGCTGCCTGTGGCAAATCCTACACCGGTACCAAAATCTTTCAGGGTTCTTGAACCAATGTTGGAGGTCATGATGATAACCGTATTACGAAAATCAATTTTACGCCCCATGCTATCGGTCATCTGGCCTTCATCCAGCACCTGCAGAAGCAGGTTAAACACATCCGGATGTGCCTTTTCTACCTCATCAAATAAAATTACGCTGTAGGGCTTGCGGCGCACCTTTTCGGTGAGCAATCCACCCTCTTCATAACCTACATAGCCGGGTGGCGCTCCTACGAGGCGGCTTACGGCAAATTTTTCCATGTACTCGCTCATATCGATGCGAATCATGGCATCGTCTGTATCAAACAAAAATTCGGAGAGTGCCTTGGCAAGCTCCGTTTTCCCTACTCCTGTAGGTCCCAGAAAAATAAATGACCCAATGGGCCTGTTGGGCTCTTTAAATCCCGCACGCGTGCGCTGAATGGTCTTGGTAAGCTTTTCTACGACTTTATCCTGACCTATTACACGGCCCTTGATGGTATCGGCCATTTTAAGCAGACGCCTGCTCTCATCCTCAGCCATGCGCTTCACGGGTATTCCTGTCATCATGCTCACCACATCGGCAATATCGTCTTCTGATACGGTAAACTTCTCATGGGCAGTCTGCGCTTCCCACTGGGCTTTAGCCGTTTCAAGCTCTTCCAGCAGACGCTTCTCGTCATCGCGTAGTTTGGCAGCTTCCTCAAAATTCTGGCTTTTTACTACCCGGTTTTTCTCAACCTTTATCCCCTCAATACGGGCTTCCAGGTTCACTATTTCTGAAGGAACATGGATGTTGCTGATGTGAACACGCGCACCGGCCTCGTCTAGGATATCAATGGCCTTATCAGGCAAATGCCTGTCGCTCATGTATCGAACACTTAGGTTCACGCATGCCTTAACGGCTTCGGGCGTATATACCACATTGTGGTGCTCTTCGTATTTGTCGCGGATATTGTTCAGAATTTCTAAACTCTCTTCGGGCGTGGCCGGTTCTATCATCACCATTTGAAAACGACGTTCCAGAGCACCGTCTTTCTCAATGTACTGGCGGTATTCATCCAGGGTGGTAGCACCGATACATTGAATTTCACCTTTTGCCAGTGCAGGTTTGAACATATTGCTGGCATCTAAGGAACCGCTGGCACCGCCGGCACCCACAATGGTGTGAATTTCATCAATGAAAAGGATTACATCCTCAGCTTTTTCCAGTTCCATCATCAGTGCTTTCATTCGCTCTTCAAACTGTCCGCGGTATTTGGTTCCTGCTACCATGCTGGCGATATCCAGGCTTACCACGCGCTTGTTATACAGCACGCGGCTCACCTTGCGCTGCACAATGCGCAGAGCAAGGCCTTCAGCAATGGCAGTTTTGCCTACGCCTGGTTCACCAATCAGTACGGGATTATTCTTTTTGCGCCGGCTTAAGATCTGGCACACACGCTCAATCTCCTTTTCACGGCCTACGATGGGATCCAGCTTCCCTTCTTCAGCAGATTTGGTAAGGTCTCGTCCAAAATTATCAAGCACAGGCGTTTTGCTTTTACCTTTCCCTTTCCGGGCTTCAGTGGCTTTCTGTTCCTCGCGATAGAAATCTTCGGGATTGTCCTGCTCTTCTTCCGGTGTCTCCGCCCTGGGTGATTGCGTTTCCACGCCTTCTTCCAAAGCAGCCTTGAATATGTCGTAGGTAATACCAAAATGAGCCAGAACTTTTGAGGCAGTATTGTCTTCATCCCGAAGAATACTCAGCAGCAGATGCTCTGTGCCAATCAAGTCCGTTTTGAAAATTTTGGCCTCCAGATAGGTTATTTTAAGGGCTTTTTCAGCCTGTTTGGTTAACGGAATGTTACCCAGATTGGTGGTGCGGTTGGCCGTGGATTTTGTAGTATCCTCAATAGATTTTTTCAGCCTGATGGTATCAATATCCAGCAGGCGCAGAGTTTGCAACGCTTTGCCCTCGCCCTCCCGAATGATGCCAAGCAGCAAATGCTCACATCCAATGTAATCATGACCCAGCCTGATGGCTTCTTCTCTGCTGAATTGAATAACTTCCTTAACCCGAGGCGAAAATTTGGCTTCCATGTAGTAGTTCCCCTATTACAAAATTAATATCAATTGATGGTTAAACATGATGACTAACACACAAACGGCAGGCTGTATGCTTAAATATACAGTTGTCAAATTTTACGCCAAAAGTGATTTCCCATGCGCTGTATGACAATCTGCCATTGAATTTGAGTTATGCACCATTCTTCCACGGAGTATGTTCAAAAATATTACTGGTCTGAAGCGATTTAACCGATAATAAAAAATATAATTTTGTTAGTCCTATGGATAACGGCAACAACACAAACCGTAAACGCAAGAACTCTCCTGTATTACCTGCTGATTATCAGGGGCGCGTTCCTCCTAATGCACGTGACCTTGAAGAGGCAGTACTCGGTGCCATGATGCTGGAAAGCGAAAAAATCAATGAGGTTATTGACATTTTGTCAGAAGCCCATTTTTACGCACCCGAGAACAAGGTAGTTTTCAGCGCTATTAGCGCCTTATACCAGGAAGGTAAAACAGCGGTTGACTTGCTTACGGTAAACAATCATTTGCGGTCTACCAATGAACTGGAACTTATAGGCGGCAGTTATTACCTGGCCATGCTCACCAACAAGGTGTCGAGCGCTGCTAATATTGCCTTTCACGCCAGAATTCTTACCCAAAAAATGATTCAGCGCGAGCTGATAAGGGTGAGCGGCGAAATTGCCCATGATGCATTTGATGATTCTGAAGACAGTTTTGTGTTGCTGGATAAAAGCGAGCGTAAACTTTATGACATCAAGAACAATGGACTGAAGCGTAATTTTCAGGACATTGATATGCTGGTTAACCGGGCATTGAAAGATCTGGAGGAGCGAAGCAAAACAGAAACGGACGGAATTACGGGAGTGGCATCAGGATTTTCCGATCTGGACAGAATTACAGCCGGCTGGCAACCCAGCGATTTGATTATTTTGGCGGCGCGACCTGCCATGGGTAAAACGTCCTTTGGACTTTCACTGGTTAGAAATGCGGCGGTTGATTTCAAAAAATCAGTAATGATATTTTCCCTGGAGATGGCCGATGTTCAGCTGGTAAACCGCCTTCTCAGCGCGGAAGCGGAAGTAGCCGCCGATAAAATCAGAAAAAGTGATCTTACAGAGCAGGAATGGAAGAGACTCCTCAGTAAAACCGTGAGCCTGAGTCAAAGCAAAATCTTCATTGATGATTCACCCCAGCTGGATATTTTTGACCTGAACGCAAAGTGCCGTAGGGTACATTCCCAGCATGGCCTGGATATGGTTGTGGTGGATTATCTGCAGTTGTTAAGGCATGAAACCAAGGGCCAAGGAAACCGAGAGCAGGAAATTGCCTTTATTTCACGTTCACTGAAAGGCCTGGCAAAAGAACTGAGCGTGCCTGTTATTGCCCTTGCCCAGCTTAGCCGTGAGGTTGAAAAAAGGAACAACAAGCGTCCTCAGCTCTCCGATCTTCGTGAATCGGGCTCTATAGAACAGGATGCCGATATGGTTATGTTCCTTTACAGTGATCAATATTACCAGAGAACGGCAGGCGGCAATGAAACTGCCCAAAAAGGCCCCGATGCTTACAACAATTACGGTGTGGAAGGCCTTACCGAGATTCTGATTGGTAAAAACAGGCATGGTGCGGTTGGTTCTACTTTCACCAAGTTCATTAAGCACTACAGCAAGTTTGTGGATTTATCCCCTGAAGAAAGGGTGCTTATTCAAAGTCAGAACAACAACTACTTTAGCGGCTATGCGCACGAACCGGCCACACAAACGCTGCCGAGCAAGATGAACAACGCTTCAGACATGCTGCTGGATGATGATAACCAGAACAGCTGGAACCACCTGGGTGGCTCGGGCGCAAACATCACAGAAGACAACGACGATTTTTAACTGTATAAAAAACCCTGACGACGTCAGGGTTTTTCACATCAAAACACATACACTGTATTATTCTTCGGCATCGGAAGATGCGGGAATCTTTAAAGCGAAGATTTTATCTTTACCATCGGCGGTTTTACCTTCAATGGTTATGGCACCGCGCAGTGTTTTCAGGGTTGCAACAGCTCCCTGGACACTGTAAACGGGCTCATTGTTTATTTGTGTGATGAAAAATCCTGCAGATATACCGGCATCTTTAAAAACACCCTTACCCACGCTTTTCACTTTTACGGCATACTTCAATTTCAGGTTTTGCCTTTCCTCCCGGGTGGCATTTTCAAATTGCACGCCCATCAGACCTGCAGTGGTTTCCGGAGCTACTGATTCTATAGATGTTTTACCACTTTCACTCAACAACACGGCGAACAAATCCTGGGTAGATGTTTTACGACGCAGTGTAATCTTAACCTTTTCACCGGGGCGGCTTTTGCCAATCTCCTCCTGAAGACGGCTGCTGCTGTTCACGTCCACATCGTTGATTTTTAAAATTACGTCGCCTTTTTTAACACCTGCCTTCTGAGCAGCACCATCGTCTAGAACATCAGCCACAAATACCCCTTTCAAATCAGGAAAACCCTCGTCATCGGCGAGTTGCTGGTTTATGTCTTGGATAGAAACACCCAGCAGTCCACGCTGTACTTTACCGTATTTCATCAGGTCGTTAACGACTTTTTTTACTAGATCCACCGGAATGGCAAATGCATACCCTGCATAGGAGCCGGTCTGGGAGGCAATGGCAGTATTAATCCCTATGAGTTCGCCGCCTGAATTCACAAGTGCACCTCCTGAATTGCCGGGATTGATGGCGGCATCGGTCTGTATAAAATTCTCAATGGCATACTTATTCCCCTTACTGCGTATTAGGTCAACGTTTCTACCCAAAGCACTCACTATACCCAGGGTAACCGTACTTTCAAGGTTAAACGGATTTCCGACTGCCACAACCCAGTTACCCACCTTTACACCACTGCTGTTGCCCAACTTCATAAACGGCAATCCGCTTTCGCCTACACGCAACAATGCAAGGTCTGTGTTTTTATCAGTACCGATGATTTCAGCCACATACGTGCGCTTATCGTTCAGGACTACTTCCACTTTGCTAGCGCCTTCCACCACATGGTTATTGGTAACTATGTATCCATCATCACTAAGAATAACACCACTCCCTGAACCGGCTCTGGGACCCGGGTTTTCAAACCTGAATCCTGGATTTTGAAAGAAATCGAAAGGATCCATGGGTCCGGATTCCCTCCGCTCTGAAGACATACCGCCTACACTGGTTTTAATGTGCACAACGGCCGGGGTCGCAACCTCTGCTACGCCCGCAAAATCGAAAGCCGGGTTTGGATTCAAGGCGGCATACTTCGCCAAATGGGCACTGTTCATTTGCTTTTGCTCAATGGTTGTATCCCCCGAAATTCTGGTAATGACTGCCACGGCACCGAGAGACACCAACCCTCCCAAAGAACCTGCAAGCAACAGGCCCATCCATTTTGATTTGTTCATTAACTTTTCCATCATGTTTTTCATATCAAATTTTGTTCCGAACTTCTAACTTCAAATCGCATGAATTTCTTGTATTTTTGAGGCAGGTATTTACCCTTTTCGACCAAAGGGTATTAAGTATCTGTGAAATGTCTGAAACTGCCTCAAGCAAAGAGCGCGAAATGCTGGACCGGATTCAGGCTGGTGACCGGGAAACATTGTTTGGTATTTACAAAAGCCAATACAGTATGATACGCAGCTATGTAATTAAAAATAATGGCAGTGAAGAAGACGCAGAAGATCTTTTGCAGGATGCGCTTATCGTGCTTTGGCAAAAAGTACAGCAAGGCAACTTTGTTCTGAGCAGCAAACTCAGCACATTTATGATGGCGATTTGCAAAAACTTGTGGCTAAAAAGACTTGGCAAATTGCAAAAAATGGATGGAGAGGACAAAATTTTACCCTATTTGCACGTGTGTGCTGACAATTTTTCAGAGTTGTCAGATTTTAAACACCTTCAAAAAACTCTGGATGAGATTGGCGATACCTGCAAGCAGCTCCTTACACTGTTTTATTTTGATGGAAATGACATGGAACAAATTGCTAAAAAAATGCAATTTGCGAATGCAGACACAGCCAAAGCCAAGAAATATCAGTGCTTTAAAAAACTGGAGACTTTGATTAAAAGCCGTTTTACCAAATCTGATTTTATATCATGAATGAATTTGATCCGCATACCGACATGATTGATCGCTATCTGCGGGGTGAACTGCAGGGTGATGAACTACAGGCATTCATGACAAAATTGCAGTCTGACCCAACATTCAAACAGCAGGTTGAAAATCAGGGAAAAATAGCCGCCGCCATATATTCCATCGGGTACGCAGAGATGAAGCAGTACCTGAGGCAAAAAAAGATACATAAAGGCATGTTTCGTCTCAGCAGTAAAACCTGGTATTTTGCCGCAGCATCGGTTATGCTGATAGCTTTTTCTGCGGCTATCATCATCTGGAAACTGAATCCCGGATTGAAAACAGAGCAAAACAGCACCGCAGAGACAAGAAAAGCTGCCGACTCCTCAAAAGAACAGAATCCGGAATTTGCGGCCACAGAACGCGGTGTTAAAAAAGTGAATCCTGATACTGCAAGAGATACGGAAAGTATTTTACAAAATAACGAAGAACTTACAGCGGCCATGGAGTCGGATGATGCCGGGAGTAAAGCGCAGGCAGCTGATCAGGAACCCATTATCATTGCATCCAATGTTCAGGCGGTTGCCATAGTTCTTAGCAATCCTGCAGATGCTCAGAAATCGTTGAAAACAGAAGCTTCAGAAATGAATCGTACCCGTGCCGTTGAATCTGATGTGCAGCATACCACTTCCGGTCAGACTGCAAAGGCCGGCAAGGCAGGCCCTGCGGAGAGTGTAAGCAGGGATTACAAGCAACCCGAACAGATAAAAAGTAAAAGAATACCCATGCGTTTTTCACTCACTTTTTGCGAAACTCCGCGAAATAAATCCATGCTAGAAATAGACAGGTTCAACGACATATACTTTGTGCGTTGTTTCGATATTGTGTACGGCAATCCACTGGTATACGAATGGCAAAACAGGTATTTTCTGCACAGCGGACTCAAAACCTATGAACTCAAAAATCTACCAACCGTGAACGGACAAAAGTCGCCTTCAAAAGAAACAACCGAAGTGACAGACCCAGCAATATTAAAATTGATTGGCCAATGAGCATTCCATTTATAAAATACCAGGGTACGGGAAATAATTTCATTCTCATAGACGCCAGAAGCGGCATACCATCCGGTATGGATGTGGCTCGCTTATGCCACAGGCATTATGGTGTAGGCGCTGACGGTTTGATGTATCTTACTAGGGAAAAGGGCTACGATTTTGGCATGGTTTACTACAACAGCGATGGCAAGATTAGCTCTATGTGTGGGAATGGTGGCCGTTGTATAGCCCATTTTGCACATAGCCTGGGACTGGGGAAAAATGGAGAACTACACTTTCTGGCAGTTGACGGATCACATTATGCCCGAGTATCCGGAAATATGGTTAATCTTCAAATGAAAGACGTTGAGACTTGGGAGGTTCGCAATGAAAACACTGTAATTATTAATACCGGCTCACCGCACTACATTCATTTTATCCAAGAAAGACCCGAAGCGTTTGATTTGATAAACTTTGCGCACAGTATCCGGCATGGAGCTGAATTTGCGGCAGAAGGCATCAATGTGAATGTAGTAATGGTTGAAGGCAATGCTTTACACATGCGCACTTATGAGCGCGGCGTGGAAGATGAAACCCTCAGTTGCGGCACCGGTGTAACTGCTGCTGCACTTTCACACGCTATACGCAATAAAGCACAGAGTCCGGTCTCTGTTCACACACAGGGTGGTGATCTCGCTGTGTCTTTCTGCGCAAGTGATAAAGGCTTTTCTGACATCCATTTAATGGGTTCGGCAAACACGGTATTCAGCGGTATTCTGTAAAAAAAAACTGCCGATCATACGATGACCGGCAGTCTAATATTTAATAGAGCTGTTGCTTTATTTAACTACGTTGAACTTAACACTGTTGCTGCCTTCTTTTCCGCTGACGCGAACAAAGTAGTTACCGGCAGGCAATGATGCAGTGTTTAGCTGAATGGTATTGCTACCTGCATTAAGCACAGGCTGCTTTTGCTGGTAGCGTTTTCCATCCATGCCGTAGATTGCAACAATAACTTTTTCGTTGGATACTGAACGGAATGAAACATTCAGCAAATCGCCGGCGGGCACAGGCCAGGCCTTCAGGGCAGTGTAGGTATCGGCAATGCGCTTGGTTCCTGTTGTCAGGCTCATGCTCTGATAGTAACCGCGTCCATGCGTACCAATGTAAAGTTTCATGCCTTCCCAGGGCTTCCACTCATATCCGCGAATTTCAAAGACTGGTGTACGGGCCATACCATTGTTAGCTTCCGCCCAGTTGGCACCACCATTTTCGGTCATAAACACTCCCAGGTCGGTACCAATGATGATACGGTTGGGATTGTCAATATCAATCACAGCGTCATACACAGGCATTTTGGGTAGATCGCCGGTTATGTTGGTCCAAGTTGGGGTATCGGCGAGAGCATTTTTAGACTCCATAACATAGGTTACATCTCCGTACCCACCCAGAGTCACCACTACATGGTTTGGATTGGCCTGATCCACATTAACAGAGGTAATAACACGTGAGCCGGCACCGGCTGGAGTAATGGTTTTAATGGTAATCCCCTGAGGAATACTATTGATAGCGGGGTTGGCGGCAACTGTGAATTTGGCAGAGTCAAGTCCACTCAATCTGAAGAGTTTACCTGATTTTGCGATGAACAGATTTGCGCCATCAGGGGTATAATCCATTTCCAGAATGCGGTCATTGCCCAGGTTAGCTGCTACACGGAACCAGTTTACGTCTTCAATAAAATTGGTAGGGTTGATTGCAACCCAAACCTCTGAATTGCGCGCCAAAAAGAGACGCGAGGTTGAATCATTAGGTTCCCACAATGTGAAATGGGTATTAAAATCCACATCAGGAGGATTCGCCGCTGCACCATCCGGCTTGATTCGACTATCCCAGAAGGATGATCTCGACTGGCCGCTGTTGCCCGTTCTGGCTATGCGACCATAGTAGGTGCTTACAAAAATGGTCTTGGGGTGATATTTTGAAAATTCCGCATCAAAACCGTCGCCACCGTATATTTCAATAGCAGTTTTGGAAGGCACACCATTAATACTGTTACCTGAGAAGTTAATCAACTGGGTTCCGTTATCCTGTGAACCGCCTACTATATGGCCGAGGCTGTTTGCAGCCACATTGTAACATTGGTATGTAGTGAAATTGCGGTTCATACGGGTCCAGATTACTCTGTCTTTGCTGCCAAACAGCCCCCCATCCGAGCCAATTAGCATCAAAGGCGGAGTCTGGCGGGTATCAAACTGAATGATGTGCTTGTCGGCATGCACGTATCCATTGTTCCAGGGAGCATCAAACATGGAGGCAATCTCTGTGAAGCCATTTACGTTATCCCAAACAGCCATGGAAACACCACCCAAATAAACACGGTTTTTGTTCAATGGATCTACGGCGGCTACGTTATCGTAGTAGCCCTGTCCGGTTCCCATTATGTCGGTTACGGTGCTGTAGTATACAATCTTAGACCAGGTAGCTCCGCCATCGGTAGTGCGCCAAACACCATTCAGGCTGGTTTGAGCGTTTTGCAGGTACACATATTCAGGATCTTCGGGTGAGATAGCGATGGCCACACGTGCCGAAGGACCGCCGTATGAAACCTGCGTGAAACTTCCACCGTTTGCGTCGCTCTTAAATACGGAACCGTTGGAGAAACTGGCCCATACAACGCCGTTTTTATCAATCTTAACTTCCAGACAGGCACCACCGCGTTGTTGCACAGGTGCACCGTTGTTGGTAATCAGGAAAAGTCCGCTCTCCGTTCCCACATAAAGTTTGTTGCCGAAAGCTGCCATGGTATTGCATGCCGTAAAACGGCTATCTGAGGCATTGGCTATTTTGGTAAAGACTGTGCCTGCGGGCGTGGTACTTTTGAAGAGACCACTGCCTATAAAGGCAGGCGAACCGTTGCGTGTGCCAGACAGGTTGGTAAATCCTCCTTCACCTGTGCCATAATAAATAATTCCATCATTGGTTTGGGCTATGCAGGTTACATTTAAATTTTCAGCTTTGTCATTCACGGGCACCCAGCTTGATCCGAATGTATTACTGCGGAAAAGACCACCGCTAACGCCTCCAATAAACCACAGGTGGCTTGAGTCTTTATGAAGCAGCAGTGCTCGGCAGCGACCTCCGATGTTGTCGGGCCCCATGTTGGTCCACTGTAAAGAAGCACGACGAAGCATACTCAGTCGATCGGCCTGGGCAATGGCCGCCTCAACCCACTCGGGTTCTATGGTTCCGGTTTTGGGATTGGCACGAAGCAATTTCAAATATTCCAGTGCAGGGCCAATTTCTTCGTCTTCTTCCGATTCTTCGGTCATCCATTTTTCAAATGAGGGTTTTACCGAAAAGGAATTCCCTGAAAACCAGGCTGTACATACCATCAGCGCAAGCGCTGAAGAAAACAAAAGTGCGTTTTTAAAATTCATAAAAAGATAATGTTTTTTATAGTCCGCTAATTTACAGCCACTTTGTCAAAACACAACCAAGAAACCCATCAATTTTTTCAATGAGGTCAAAAACATGACAGCCATCTTACTTCAGTAAACATTTGTTTGTCAGACTAAGGCCGATTATAGTAAGTGTTTCTCTGCGTGGTAGGAACTTCGTACCATGGGGCCGCTTTCCACATGGAGAAACCCTTTTGCCAGCCCGGCAGTTTCCCAGGCTTTAAATTGATCGGGATGAACAAATTCAGCGACCGGCAAATGCATTTTGGTGGGTTGAAGATATTGACCCAGCGTAAGCACGTGACATTGATTTTCGTGCAGATCATCTATGAGCTTAAGCACTTCTTCAGGTGTTTCACCACAACCCATCATGGCGCCGCTCTTGGTTCTGAGGCCGTATTCAGCGGTACGTTTTATCTGCTCCAAACTGCGGCTGTATTTGGCCTGTGGCCTTACAATACGGTAAAGCCTTTCCACGGTTTCCATGTTATGGCTGACCACATCGGGCCTTTCATCCAGCACCATATAAAGTAAATCCCAATGTGCTTTAAAGTCGGGGATTAATGTTTCAATGGTTGTTTGGGGATTCTGGCGTTTTACCTCTCGGATGGTTGCCGCCCATACCCTAGCGCCTTTATCCTTGAGCTCGTCGCGGTTCACGGAAGTAATTACACAGTGTTTCACCCCCATCAACCTAACCGCTTCGGCTACACGGTAAGGTTCGTCAATGTCATATTCGGTAGGACGACCGGTGGCAACGGCGCAGAATGAACAGCTTCGGGTGCAAATATTGCCCAAAATCATGAAAGTGGCAGTGCCTGCGCCCCAGCATTCGCCCATGTTTGGACAGCGGCCATCCTCACATATTGTGTGGAGTTTGTTTTCCTTCACAATACGCTTTACCCGGGTGTAGTTTTCGCCCGTGGGCAAAACAGTCTTCAGCCAGGATGGCTTGGAAGGTCTTCGTTCTTTTTCAGGGGTTATGACAGGAAGTTCCAGCAAGTTTTATGGGGCATGGGATCAATCGCCCAATCCGAATGCAAAACTAATGTAAAAGGAAGAGAATACGCTTTTGTTGAGCTGATTGCTATTTAAAATAGGCAATTTTCGGGGGAAAGCTTCCACACTTGCACCCAGCATTAACGTATTCACATCGCCACGATAGTTTCCCCACTGAAAATCAAGACCACCCTGCCAAGTGAGGCCCGGAGTTATTCGTCCTTCAGAAAAACCTTCTGAAAAGCCTGCTCTGCCTGCTATTTCGGTGGTTTTATGTATATCGGGATTGTAGCGAACATTGGTAAAATATTCGTTACCGAAAGGATCTACCTGAAGAACCGTAACATATACAGGCCAAACATAGGCAAGTGAAACGCCGGGACCAGAGGAAAAATTCAATCCGACGGCACGACGGTCAGTTCTTTCACTCAGTGAATATGAATAAAGCAAACCGGGGCGGAAAGTCCATACATAATTTATCTTATCTACCTTATAGGCACTGGCATTTTGAAATACTGTATTGACCACGGCCACTTCGCGTGGATGCTGAATATTGCCCGAAACCACATAATATCCGGTGGGTTTCAAGGTAGCAGATTTAAGCGACTCCATGGTTTTGTCATTCCGAAAGGATACAGATACACCATATTTTGAGAGCCCCAGACCCAGCGATTGCCTCACATCGGACTGAGCGAACAGCGGCAATAACACCATACCGAGAATGGAAACAAACCAGGTTCTCATCTACACAAAGTTAGCAGCAATCAGACGGGGTATTCCCCATTCTCAGGATAAAATGACCAATTCGTGTTTTTTGGCAATATATTATACCCACTTTCACCCACTTTTATAAATATATTGTATTTACAGCCTTTTTGACTATTTTTGCTGAATAATTAATCATCTCATTGTGAAAATAAACCGCAATAAAACCCTTTAACAAGCCGTTATGTGGATAAATGGTGCTTAAAAAGGGTAAAAAGTGGGAAAAAGTGGGATTTTTAGTTTTTATTTAGCAGACGGAATTCCAAACCTATGTCCGGATTGATTGGCGAGTATGTATGTAAGCTAGATGATAAAGGCAGATTGTCTTTACCATCGAGGCTTCGTGCGCAGTTTCCCGAAAGTGCGGGAAACACGCTTGTGGTCAACCGGGGATTTGAAAAGTGTCTCGTTCTGTACACCCGAGAAGACTGGTCGGAAGAGACCGGCAAACTGACTGCAGTAGATGACTTTCTGAGCCATGAAATTCGGCGATTTAAGCGCATTTTCACCAATGGTGCAAACATGGTTCAGATTGACAATGCTCAGCGGGTCCTGATTCCCAAAAAACTTTGCGAATATGCCGAGCTAACCGATGAGGTGGTGCTCAGTGCATACGGCAACAAAGTGGAAATCTGGAGTCGTTCTAATTATGAAACCGAGTTATCGGTGGATTCTGACGAACTCAGCAAGCTTGCGCAATTCTTCCATCAGCAGCAATCGGGGAACAGAAAAGAGTCATGACGTTTGGAAAGAAACCGGCTGCCATATGCAAGAATACCACGTACCTGTTCTACTGAACTCCAGTGTTGACGCACTAGTGCATGACCCCAACGGGATCTATGCCGATGCTACATTTGGTGGTGGTGGCCACTCACGTGCCATTCTGAAAAAACTATCGGCCAAAGGAAAGCTCCTGGCCTTTGATCGCGATGACGAGGCCATTGCCAATGTCCCCGACGACAAAAGATTTACGCTAATAAACCACAATTTCCGCTTTTTAAAACAATTCATACGCTATGGAAAAATGATGCCCATCTCAGGTATTCTTGCGGATCTTGGTATTTCATCATACCAGATAAACGTGGGTGAAAGAGGGTTTGCACACAGGCTGGAAGGTCCGCTGGACATGCGCATGGACAAAAAATCAACACTCACAGCCGCTGATATCGTTAACACTTACCCTGAGGCTAAACTAAAACACATTTTTAAAATGTGGGGAGAAATCCCAAACGCCGGAAGACTTGTCGCCATGATATGTAAGGGCCGCACAGGTAAGGCCATCCGTACCACCAATCAGTTCAAGCAACTTATTGCTGCCTGCACACCCAAACACAGTCCCGCCAAATACCTGAGCCAGGTTTACCAGGCACTGAGAATAGAAGTAAACGGAGAAATGCAGGCTCTGGAAGCATTACTAAAAGCTTCGGCAGATTGCATAGACAGCGGCGGACATCTCGTTGTCATCAGCTACCATAGCCTGGAGGACCGTATGGTGAAAAATTTTCTTCAAACCGGGAATCTTGACGGCAACAGACAAACCGACATGTATGGCAATGTGGAACGCCCGTTTGACCCCGAACCAAACAAGGCCATTGTACCCGATGAAAATGAAATAGCATCCAACAACCGTGCTCGCAGTGCTAAAATGAGAATAGGAGTAAAACGATGAACACCGAACCTGAAATTCCCGAACAAAAAGAAGAAACCCTGCCACAGACAGAAACAACTGAGCAGCAGGAGACTGGGGGCATTTGGTCGTGGGTGAAATTTGGGTTGGTTGCTTTTGGGCTCATGCTGTTTTACATCTATAATCAGCACCACGCTAATAAAGCCCTTAGAACCAAAGACAAACTTATTAAGGACCTGAAGGAACTGCACAGCGAAAAAATCAGCCTGGAAAGCCAGATTACCAATGCAAGCAAGCAAAGCGAAGTTGCAAAAAAAGTTGAAAACTCCGGACTCAAAGAACTGAATGTTCCACCTGTAAAAATTGAAAACCATGTCAAAACGGGAAAACCCTAAGGTAAATACCCGCAGAGCAATACTTCTCAGGGCATATCTCGTGTTTGGGCTTGTTCTTGTATTTGGGTTTTCTATACTCTTTACTGCCGCTAAACTTCAATTGGGTGCAGACGAAGAATTCAGCAAAGAAATGCAGCAGAAAAATACGCGCACCCTAGACGTGAAGGCTATACGCGGAAATATTTATGCTGCCGACGGCAGTTTGCTCGCCACTTCTGTTCCACGCTATAACATGGTTTTTGATCCCATGGCAGATGGCCTCACCACAGACACTTTCCGTAAATACATTGACAGTCTTTCACTTCTGATGGCCACTGAATTTAAAGAAAGAAACCAGTCCGGCTGGAAAAGCTATTTCACAGCCCTAAGAAACAACAAATCCCGGTATGTACTGGTGGTAAAAGAACAGGGGTTTGATGTGGTAAAAAAAATAAAAACCTGGCCACTGGTTCGAAAAGGAAAATTCAAGGGCGGTTTCTGGTTTGATGAACAGGGAAAAAGACTATATTTCATGGGAGATCTTGCCAAAAGAACAATTGGATATAGCAAAGACAGCGTTTACGTGGGGCTGGAAGGCGCATTTGACAGCTTGCTGAGGGGCACAGACGGACAACGCATGGAAAAACGCATGCCTGGTAACATTTGGCGGCCCATGCAAAACGCAAAAGTCAAGGACCCTATTAATGGATACGATATTGTAACAACGCTGGATGTATACCTTCAGGACGTGGCCCAAAATGCATTGCAGAGGGTACTGACTGCCAACGAGGCCGACCATGGCTGTGCTGTGGTTATGGGGGTAAAAACGGGCGCCATTAAGGCTATGGCTAACCTGAAACGCAACGAAAAAGGCGAATATGTTGAGGTAGAGAACTATGCGGTAAATGAATTTGAAGAACCCGGATCCACGTTCAAGCTTGTATCTACCATGGCGATGCTCGAAGACGGCTACGCCAAACCCTCAGACAGCGTGAATGTGCAGGGCGGAAAAGTGAAGATGTTTGGCGAGACAATGAAAGACGCAACCAAACCCAATAAGAACATCCTCACACTTCAGGAAAGTTTTGAGAAATCGAGCAATGTTGGCATAAGCAAACTGGTGCTCAAACATTATGGCAAACGACCTGAAAAATTTGTAAACCATGCGCTCAGACTGGGGTTGCATTTTAAACCTGAATTCGATATACAAACACCCAATAATCCACTCATTAAAACCAAAAAATCTAAAGACTGGTATAACACTACACTGCCTTGGATGAGTATTGGATACGAAACCAAGATTTCTCCACTTCAAATGCTGATGCTTTACAATGCGGTTGCCAACAATGGAAAAATGATGCGGCCCTATATGGTGAGCGAGATCAGGCATGAAGGCAGGCTTATAAAAAACATTGTACCTGAAGTGTTGACCGAGAAAATATGCAATGACAAAACACTTTTCGCACTCCAGAAAATGATGGAAGGTGTGGTAGACCACGGCACAGCAACCAACCTGAAAAATAAAAATTATCAGGTGGCAGGAAAAACAGGTACGGCTAAAATTGCCAAAGGTAAAACCTACCAGGAAGGCAGCTACAAAGCTTCATTTGTAGGCTATTTTCCAGCCTCAAATCCGCAGTACAGCATCATTGTGGTAATCAACGAACCCAAAAAAGGTGCTATTTATGGTGCACTTGTAGCGGGGCCGGTATTTAAGGACATTGCCGATAAAATCTACAGCAGTTCGCTCAAGATACAGCCTGTTGCGTCCGGAACCGGTGATCCGCAAATGCCATCCATCCTGAAAGGCAACAGTGTAAAAACCCGGCAGGTACTTAACGCGCTTAATATCAGTTCTTCCCTTGACAGCGGCAGACAAAGCGAATGGGTTTGGGGAGATAAAAAAGGATATTCCGTATTGCTGAAACACACTGAAATCAAGCAGGGGCAACTACCCGATTTTAAAGGTCTGGGTTTGCGCGACGCCATATTGTGGCTTGAACAGCACAAAATCGGTGTAAGCAGCGAAGGATATGGCCGTGTGGTATCACAAAGCGTTCCCTCGGGTACTGCGTTGTCTATGGTTACACAAGTTCACTTAATGCTCGAACCGTTTTGACATTTGCCTTAGAACATATCATCAACAGGCTTCAATCATACAAAGTTATAGGGCAAAGCAACATTGCCATCAGCGGCGTTTGCATTGATAGCCGAAAGGCGGAGGAAGGCTTTTTATATGCTGCCATGCCCGGCATGCATGCAGATGGCCACGATTTCATTCAAAAAGCCATTGAAAACGGAGCGACCGCCATTCTCGCAAACAGAATTGACAATCCACAAACCGGCGTGACCTATATACAGGTGAACGATGTGCCAGAATCCATGGGCATTGCCTGCCACCTCTTTTACGGCGAACCAACAAAGACTTTGAAACTTGTGGGCACGACCGGAACCAATGGAAAAACTACTGTCAGCACCCTGCTGTTTGAGTTGTATACCTCCATGGGTTACCGCTGCGGGCTGGTATCGACTGTGGAAAACAGAATTGGAAACGAAATTATTCCCAGCACACACACCACACCCGATACGGCAGAGCTGAACGCAATGCTGGCGCAGATGGTGGAAGCTGGCTGCGACTATTGCTTCATGGAATGCAGTTCTCATGCCATACATCAGCGCCGTATTGCCGGCCTGGAATTTACAGGTGCCGTATTTACCAACCTCACCCACGACCACCTAGATTACCATAAAACCTTTGATAATTACCTAAAGGCCAAAAAACAATTTTTTAATGAGTTGCCCTCAACTGCCTGGGCTCTCACCAACAAAGACGACCGCAATGGTATGGTAATGCTGCAAAATACCAAAGCAACGCGCTACACCTATGCAATGAAGAGCGGTGCAGATTTTACCGTAAAAATTCTGGAAAGTGATTTTCAGGGTATGAAGCTGAAACTCGATGGAAAGGAAGCCTGGGTAAATCTGGTGGGGGCATTCAATGCATATAACCTCGCTGCTGTATACGGTGCAGCGTTTCTGCTTACCTCAGAGGAAGAAAACATTATACTACCGCTCACCAGAGTCGGCAGGGTAAATGGCCGTTTTGAAGCCATAAACGGCCCTGAAAGGGTTACCGCCATTGTGGATTACGCACATACCCCCGATGCATTGGAAAATGTTATCAAAACCATTAACGACATCAGAGGTAACCATGCCCAGCTTATAACTGTGGTGGGCTGCGGCGGAAACCGGGATGCGGCAAAAAGACCAGAAATGGGGAAAATTGCTGCTAGACTCAGCAGTAAAGTCATCTTCACCAGCGACAATCCTAGGGGTGAAAATCCGGAGACCATTATTGAGCAAATGGAAGCTGGCGTAGAAGGACAGTACTACAAAAAACTGCTGAAAATCACCGACCGAAAAGAAGCCATCCACACAGCAGTCATGCTGGCAGCGCCCGGTGATGTAATCCTGATTGCAGGCAAAGGTCATGAAACCTACCAAGAAATACAGGGTGTAAAACACCCATTTGACGATAAAGCCATTGTAAGATCCATTTTTAACCAAAACAACGGATAATGTTATACTACTTATTCAAATACCTAGACAACCTCAATGTTTCCGGAGCTGGTGTATTTCAATATATCTCCTTCAGGGCAAGCATGGCGGGAATTCTTAGCCTGTTTATTGCATTACTGATTGGCAAACGCATTATTCTCTGGTTGCAAAGACAACAGATTGGGGAAGAAATACGCGACTTAGGACTGGAAGGTCAGCTGCAGAAGAAAGGCACACCCACCATGGGCGGTATCATCATTTTGCTGGCCATCATCATTCCCACACTGCTGCTGGCAAGGATTGACAATGTTTACGTCATACTGATGGTAGTGAGTACCGCCTGGATGGGAACAATCGGCGCAGTGGATGACTATATCAAAGTCTTCAAAAAGAATAAGAAAGGCATGAAAGCCACCACCAAGCTTATTGGCCAGCTTCTGCTGGGCGTGGTCATTGCTGTGGTTATTGACTATACGCATAGCAGTGCTAACATTCCGCTGGAAACCAATCTGCCTGTTACCAGCCACCGATTAAACTATTCAATCCTGATACCCGGTGAAAACAATGCCTGGTTCATTTTCATGCCCGTTATCGTATTCATTTGTATGGCAGTCACCAACGCGGTCAACCTCACGGACGGCATCGACGGGCTGGCAGCCGGCACCACAGCCATTGTAGGCCTCGGACTCGGGTTACTGGCCTATGCCGCGGGCAACATCAAACTAGCCGAATACCTCAACATCATTTACGTTCCTCAGAGCGGTGAAGTGGTGGTATTTCTGGCTGCCGTCATAGGCGCCTGCCTCGGATTCCTTTGGTACAATGGTTTTCCCGCTCAGGTATTTATGGGAGATACCGGCAGTATGGCGCTGGGCGGAGCAATTGCCGCGGTGGCCATTATCATCAAAATGGAACTGCTCATCCCCATTCTGTGCGGGGCTTTCTTTGCCGAAAGCCTCAGCGTGGTATTACAGGTGAGCTGGTTTAAATATACCAAGAAAAAATATGGTGAGGGCCGCAGGATTTTTCTGATGAGTCCACTCCACCATCATTTCCAGAAACTCAATATCCCTGAAAGTAAAATCACCCTTCGTTTCTGGCTGGTTACCATAATACTGGTTCTCATTTCCATTGCATTGCTGAAACTGCGTTGAATAGGAAACTTGTCATATTGGGAGCAGGCGAATCAGGCACAGGGACTGCCGTTTTGGCCAAAGCCAGAGGGTGGGATGTATTTGTTTCCGATATGGGCAAGATTGCAGAAAAGTATCGCCACGAACTGGAGAAAATCGGGGTGCGCTGGGAAGAAGGGAAGCATACGGAATCCGAAATACTGTCTGCCGATGAAATAGTAAAAAGCCCGGGTATTCCAGATAAAGCAGCTATGGTAAAGGCCGCTGTCAATAAAGGCATTCCCGTTATTTCCGAAATTGAATTTGCCGGACGCTACACCGATGCCAAAATGGTATGCATAAGCGGAACCAATGGCAAAACCACCACTACACTTCTTACGCACCATATTCTTAAAAACGCCGGGCTCAATGTGGGTCTGGGCGGAAATATCGGAAAAAGCTTTGCCCGACAGGTGGCCGAAGAAAGACATGATATTTATGTACTGGAGGTGAGCAGTTTTCAGCTCGATGGCAATTTCAACTTCCGTTCACACATTTCAGTCCTTACCAATATTACACCCGATCATCTTGACAGGTACGAATACAAACTGGAACTTTATGCCGCAAGCAAATTCAGACTCACCCGCAATCACCAGTCATCCGATTATTTCATCTACTGCGCAGACGATCCCATCAGCATGCAGTATTTCAGGATGAAGATGGGAGAGGCCACTGCCCTGCCAATATCCGTTACAAAAACCTGTAATCCGGGCGCTTACACAAAAAACAACACACTATTTATTAATAACAACAAACAAACAATGACAATCAATATGGAAGAAATCTCACTGCGTGGAATTCACAACACGTACAACAGCATGGCCGCCGCCGTAGTGGCCAGCCTTCTTGACGTTCGTAAAGAAACCATTCGCGAAAGCCTTTGTAACTTTCAGAATGCGGAACACCGTCTAGAGCATGTAAACCGCGTCAATGGTGTGGAATACATCAACGACTCCAAAGCTACCAACGTAAACAGCGCGTGGTATGCCCTTGAAAGCATGGACAAGCCCGTAGTATGGATTGCCGGAGGGGTAGACAAAGGGAACAACTACAAGGAACTCAAGTCACTTGTGAAGGAGAAAGTAAAGTACATCATCTGTCTTGGCCTTGATAACATAAAAATACACCAAGCTTTCCAGGATGACGTGGATATGATTATTAACACAGGCAGTGCCAAAGAAGCAGTTCATGTAGCCAGCCGTCTTGCCCAAAAGGGCGATTGCGTATTGCTTTCACCTGCCTGCGCAAGTTTCGATCTTTTTGAAAACTACGAAGATCGCGGCAGACAATTTAAAGAAGCCGTAAGAAACCTGTAATCGATGAGCGCAGAAGGCAACAAATTTAGCAAAATTTTTCGCGGTGACCCTTGGATATGGGCCATTGTGATTATCCTATCACTTGTGGGTATACTGGCCGTATACAGCTCCACCGGCGGCCTTGCTTTCAGCAAACAGGGCGGCAATACCGAATTCTACTTTCTGCGCCACACCGGTTTTCTGCTTATCGGATTCGGATTTTTGTATCTCTGTCATCTCATCAATTACCAATACTTTTCAAGACTCTCGCAGCTTTTCATATGGATCTCCATTATTTTATTGGTAGTAACCCTCGCTGTGGGCAGTGAAATCAACAATGCTACACGGGTATTGCCTATTCCGGGACTGGGTATCACCTTCCAGACCAGTGACATGGCCAAATTGTTTCTTATCATGTACATAGCACGCTATCTCAGCAAAAAGCAGGAGGAAATTGACAGCTTCAAGGTTTTCCGGAATATCCTGCTGGTGATCATCATTGTAGTAACTTTGATTGCACCCGAAAACCTCAGTACCGCATTACTGGTATTTGTTACCTGCTGCCTTTTGCTGTATATCGGGCGTATCAACTTCAAGTACCTCGCGTTGCTTGGTTTTGCCGGCGCTACGGCCATTACTTTACTGGTGGTTATTCTGCTCAATATCAATGTTGACAATGTTGACAATATGAGCAACAGCCGTATACCAACATGGAAAAAGCGAATTGAAACTTTCACAGGCAAAGACAGTGGTGAAAGCAACTACCAGCAGCTGCAATCCAAGATAGCCGTAGCTACGGGTGGTATTTTTGGAAAAGGACCGGGTAACAGCACACAGCGCAATTACCTACCCCACCCCTATTCAGATTTTATTTATGCCATCATTATGGAAGAATATGGTTTTGTAGGCGGCGCCGGCATGGCATTGCTATTTCTAATTCTGATTTTCCGGTGTATTAGAATTGTGGTTGAAAGCCCCAAAGCATTTGGGGCATTGCTGGCCCTGGGATTGTGCCTTAGCATAAGCTTTCAGGCCTTTGTAAACATGGGCGTAGCCGTGGGTATGCTGCCTGTAACCGGCTTAACCATTCCCTTGGTGAGTATGGGTGGAACCAGCCTAATATTTAACAGCATAGCTTTTGGGGTAATCTTAAGCGTAAGCAGAACCATCAAAGAAGAAAAAGAAAAACTGAATGCAGCGTAAGTTCCTCATATCGGGTGGTGGCACAGGCGGACACATTTTCCCGGCTGTGGCTGTTGCACGGCAGCTACAGAAGGAATACCACGGCTGTGAAATCCTTTTTGTAGGTGCCAGCGACCGCATGGAAATGGAAAAAGTTCCGCAGGAAGGCTACAGAATCATTGGGCTGGATGTGATGGGACTTAAAAGAGCCATCAACCCCATGAATCTGCTGGTACTGTGGAAATTCATAAAGGCTTATTTCAAGTCCAAGAGGATTGTCATAGAATTTAATCCCGACTGTGTTATAGGCACAGGCGGCTATGCCAGCCTTGCCGTTTTGTATGCAGCATCGGGTATGGGTAAAAAAACCTTGATATGGGAAGGGAATGGCTATGCAGGCCTTACCAACAAACTGCTTGCAAAACGGGTCAATATCATCTGCACAGGCTTCCCTGATATGGAAATGGTTTTTCCCAGAGAAAAAGTTCGGTTTACCGGCAACCCGGTTCGGGAAAGCCTCTATAATATAAGAAATAAAAACGAATCCTGCAAATTTTTCGGACTAAATCCGGACAAGCCCGTACTCTTGATAACCGGCGGTAGCCTTGGTGCCAGAAGCATTAACCTCGCCATGCAGCGAGGCCTTGAAAAACTGGCTGAAGCGGGTATTCAGGCAATATGGCAGACCGGAAAAAACTTTCATGCAGAAACCGGAGGCAAAACCGGCATACTTGCCATGCCTTTTGTAAGAGAAATGGAATACGCCTATGGTGCTGCCGACCTGGTGGTTTCCAGGGCAGGAGCCCTCAGCATGTCGGAAATTGCCGTTTGCGGCAAGCCTGCGCTGCTAATTCCCTCTCCAAACGTAACAGACGATCACCAGACTAAAAATGCCATGCGGTTCAGCAAACTCGGTGCATCAGCACAGCTAAAAGATGCCGATGCCATGGATTCGCTGGTGAATACCGCCATAGACATACTGCAAAATCAGGTTTTGAGAGATAAAATGCGGGCAACACTGGCAGAACTGGCCCGCCCTCATGCTACAGTAGCCATTGTATCCGAAATTAAAAAACTCATAAAAACATGAACCTGAGCGAAATTAAATACGCATACTTTTTAGGCATTGGTGGCATTGGCATGAGTGCTATTGCCAGGTACCTAAATTCTTGCGGCATTGAAGTCTCGGGCTATGACAAAACAACCTCAGAACTTACGGATTCGCTGCAGAAAGAAGGGATAAACATAACTTTCGAAGACAGCGTAGCAACATTGCCGACATGCCTGAAAACTGCACCACAATCGATGCTTCTTGTATACACACCCGCAATTCCAGCCAATCATGTTCAGCTGAATAATCTTCGCAAAAGCGGCCACACATTGTATAAACGGAGCGAGGTTCTGGGAATAATCAGCAAGGATGCGTTTTGCATAGCAGTGGCCGGGACCCACGGAAAAACCACCACCTCAACACTTATCGCGCACATGTTGCATGAGTGCAATATCAATTTTACCGCTTTTTTAGGAGGTATTTCGACCAATTACAGCACCAATTACATACAACATACAACAGGCAGAGATATTTTCCCCGACAAACCTGTTATTGTTTTAGAGGCAGATGAATTTGACAGAAGTTTCCACAGGCTGAATCCTGATATCGCCATCATAACGGCCATCGATCCCGATCATCTGGATATTTATGAAAACGAAGAAGCCTTCCGCGAGGCGTTTCGCATTTTTGCCGGTAAGATTAAAACGGGCGGGCAACTCATTTATCACCGTTCACTAAAGGGAACCCGGCCTGAGCATGTCCGGAGCATGGCATACGGAACCCACGCGACCGGTGTTCCATCCGTGGCCTGCGAAAACATCATAACTTCCGGCGATGCATTTTATTTTGATATTATAATTTCGGATGAACACACACAGAAAACCCTGCCCGGCTGGCAGTCAGGACTACCCGGTTTTCATAACGTAGAGAATGCCACCGCCGCAGTGGCTGCATGCCTAGTTCTGCCGGGCTTACAGGAAGATGAATTGCGCAGAGGTGTATGTTCCTATCGCGGGGCTAAACGCCGTTTTGAGTATGTAGTAAAAACACCTGATTACGTGGTTATTGATGATTACGCCCACCATCCGCAGGAATTAAATGCCATTATAGGTTCGATAAAGGAACTATACCCTGGCAGAACTGTCACCGGTATATTCCAGCCACACCTGTTCACCCGAACACGCGATTTTGCCGATGGTTTCGCCGAAAGCCTGGATAAGCTTGACAACCCCATTCTGCTAAACATTTATCCTGCAAGAGAATTGCCCATACCCGGTATTACCTCTGACTGGTTGTTGGGAAAAATGAAAAATCCGTCAAAAAAACGAATGGAAAACAAGGAAGTAATTGAATTTATAAAATGCACAAAACCATCTCTGTTATTGATACTGGGAGCCGGAGACATAGACAGAATCGTTCCTGTAATCAAAGAAATATACAATGGGATTTAAATTTGAAGATATTAGCAAATCCAGGGTCTGGCTATTCAGTATACTGTTAGGGCTGCTTATCACGCTTTTTGCAGTATGGGATGCGCTTAAATATGCAGGGAAAAACAGAAATATCGAAAAGATTGACATAGCCATTCTGCCCGATAGTGGCATTTTTTTCCTCAACGAGCAGGATATATTTAACATTGTAAACCGCACATACGGAAATCCTCAGGGGAAAGCAGCGTCGCAGGTCTCACTCACCAAGCTTGAAACCACGCTCAAATCTATGCCCTACATTCAATCATCGCAAGTATACATAAGCCTTGATGGCGTTATGAAAATACAAATTGTGCAACGCAAACCGATTGTAAGGGTAACCAATATTGCAGGAGAAACCTATTTCTTGGATACGGCAGGATATAAAATACCCTATCGGGGCAACCATGCCCCGGATGTGCTGCCAGCAACCGGAAATATCACAGAAAAACTGGCAGAATCAGCAAAGGCAAAATTGTCATCGCTGAAAACATTGCTGAAGCTGGCTAGGTATATTGATGCAAACCCGCTGTGGAACGCACAATTTGAACAAT
>Ga0194132_10001534_pt1 | contig 46501 bp, 43 predicted proteins | sample TA2KigOf80mmetaG_FD_148612 | JGI IMG/M metagenome (GOLD analysis project Ga0194132, IMG submission 148612) | Freshwater microbial communities from Lake Tanganyika, Tanzania - TA2015054 Kigoma Offshore 80m | ecosystem: Environmental > Aquatic > Freshwater > Lake | place: Tanzania: Lake... | reverse complement strand
TATTGACAATCGCGCGGAGAAGGTGTAAGGTGAAGATCGAGCCGCACCCGCCCTTGATAAGTGTCAAGCAAGAATCCAGGCTAAAGTGTCAAGGATGTGTCCGGTCGCGCACAGGGAATTCCCCACTGTAAGACAGCTCCTTAGAGACGATTAGAACGTGATGGCACTTCCCGTGGCCGGATGCGAATTCACTCCCGCTCCAACTCCGGTGGACGAGCACGGCCGGATCTCCGCGGTAAAGGCGCTTGGCCTGCTGGATACACCTGCAGAAGACCGGTTTGACCAGTTGATCCGGTTGGCCGCGCAGACGTTCGACGCTCCGATCGCCTACGTCGCGCTGTTGGACGCAGACCGGCAGTGGTTCAAGGCCCGGGCCGGACTGAGCGTGGACCAGGCCCCGCGCCGGAGCTCATTCTGCGGCCACGCGATTCTGCGGGAGGAAGCACTGGTGGTGCCCGACACCTTGGACGACGAACGGTTCGCGGGAAATCCGATGGTCACCGGATATCCGTTCCTGCGATTCTATGCGGGCCATCCGGTGCGCTTTCTCGACCAGAAAGTCGGAACGTTGTGCGTGGCGGACCAGCGTCCGCGCCGGTTCTGCGAGCGCGAGCGGGAACTGTTATCGACGATGGCGGGGCTGGTGGAACGTGAGTTCTCGTTGTGCGACACGATCCGGAAGCAGAACGACGCCATGAACTCGCAAACCGAGTTGATCGCGACGCAAAAGCAACTCGCGGCGATGTGCCACCGGCTGACCGCGGAAAAGCAACGGTCCGAGGAACTGCTGACCAACATGCTGCCGCGTCCCATCGCGGCCGAGCTTGCATCGAGCGGCTCAGTGCAAGCGGTCCACTATGATCTGGCGGCGGTCATGTTCGCCGATTTCTGCGGATTCACGGCGCTTGCCGCCGGCTATGAGCCCGCGCGGCTGGTGCGCGAACTCAATATCTGTTATTCGCGATTCGACCAGATCTGTGAGAAGTTCGGAGTCGAAAAAATCAAAACGATCGGCGACTGCTATATGGCGATCAGTGGGATCCTGGACCATCGCCCGGGGTACGCGGTGCAGCTTGTGAAAGCGGCAACGGCGATCCGGAACTATGTTGCGGCGAGGGCGGCGGAACATGCCGCGCGGGAGGAACCGTACTGGAATGTCCGCATCGGCTTGCACGCGGGTCCGTTGGTGGCGGGTGTGGTGGGGCTCAAGAAGATCACCTTCGATGTCTGGGGAGACACGGTCAACACTGCGTCACGGGTGGAATCAGCCGGCGCGGCGGGGCGGCTCAACGCGACCCGCCCGTTCATTGACCTGGTGCGGGACGAGGCTGATTTTGAGCCCAGAGGACTTGTCGAGATCAAGGGCAAGGAATCCCTCGAGATGTTCTGGATCGAAGGGTTGAAGAGCTAGAAGAAGTAGCGGAAGCCTATTTCGACACCGCGGGTGTTGTTGATCTGGGTGATCGGGACCACACCGAATAGTGGCGAGTTGGGGTCGGTGTTCGGGAATCCGAAGACCGGCGTATTGGACAGGTTGAACCCAGCAACCTTGAGCTGCATCCGGTGTCCCTCGCGGATCAGGAAGTCGCGGTTCAGCGACAGATCCACGTTGGGTGCGGTGTGACGCCGGATATTCGGGCTGCGCAGCGGGGCTGTCCGCAGGGTGTCGGCCGCGCGCTGCACCCAAAGGGCCCTGGTCGTGTCGAACCACCGGTTGAGCGTCTGGCCGCTGGAGAGCTTCGGATTGCCGTTGATTTGGAAGTCCGGGTAGCTCATCGGGGTTCCGGATTGAATCACGCTAATCCAGTTGGCCTGCCAGCCCCCGATCAGGTGTGAGGTGATCCCGCTGTTCAGCCAGCGTTTCTTGGGTCCGATGGGGAACTCGTAATAGCCGCTCAGCACCAGGCGTTGCGGCGTGTCGAAAGTTGTCAGCTCGCGTGACAGTGCGGTGTCCTGCGGGTTGCGGAATGCCGCCTGTTCCATGGTCTTTGAGACTGTGTAGGAGACCAGGTACGTCAGTCCGTTCTTGAACCGCTGTTCGATCTTGAACTGCACGGAGTTGTACCAACTGCTTCCCAGGCTGAGCTGTCCCGCGGTGACGCCCGAGAAATGCGGGTACTGGGTGAGCAGGTTCCGCCGTTGGATGGTGGTTTGGGCGCCGCGCGCCGTGGCGGCTGGCAGAACGCCGAAGAAGGGGTTCGGAACAACCTGATTCAGAAAGGGAGTCCCGAGCGCCAACTGGTCGGTCGTGAGGTAGCTGAGCGGCCGGCTCACTTGCAGCTCCAGCGTCTGGCTGCCGACGTAGGAGGCCTCGAGCAGGATCCCGGGGACGACTTCGTATTCGAACCCCGCCGAGTATTGCCAGACCTTGGGCACGGTCCGGGAGGGCTCGTTGAAGCTCACGGAGTCGCCGACTTGCGTCCGCAGCCCTTGCGCAGCGCCCGGGCGTGGAATCAGTCCGTTCGGGAACGGATCGGCGAGCGTATTGAAGGGCAGGAATCCGGGAGTGATGGTCTGTGCGCTCGTGGTCTGCGCGAAGCCGGCCACGCCGCCGAATTCGACGGTCGGCAGGTAGTACAGTCCCGCGCCGCCCCGGAACACCACCGGCTTGCCGGCGAACAGGCGGTACGCCAATCCGACCCGCGGCTGGAAGTTGTTCTTGTCGTGATCGAAGGCGCCCCGCGGAACCCCGTCGACACCGGCGAACAGCAATCCGCCGTTCAGTGTCAAGCCGGGGACCTGGAACGGACTCCGCGCATTGTAGGCGAACCCGCGGTTCTGCCGGTCGAAGCGCTCCACTGGCGGACCTTCGAGGTCCCAGCGGATGCCCAGGTTCAGGGTCAGCCGCTTGTTGACCTGCCAATCGTCATGGAAGAACGCCACGGGATACCGTGACGCCAGGTAGGGTGTCGAATTGAGCACGGCCGAGGCCGAATTCATCGTCCCAAGCAGGAACGAGGCGATGGCGTTGCCTCCGTTAGCGTCGTTAATCTGTGGATTCGAGCTGGTGAAGCTGCGCGTGAAACCATAGCTGCCTTGTCCGTTCGCGCGGCCGACGGAGGCGTAGCGCATCACCCGGTATTCGAACCCGTACTTGATCGAATGTGCGCCTGAGGTCCGCAACACGCTGGCCTGAGCCGAGATCGTGTCGCTGGGCAGGATGGCCGTCTCGTTGTTGCCGGTCTGCAGGTAGTTCTCGAAGGTGATGATGGGGTACTTGTCCGGGATCTGCAACTGGCTGGTGAGCTTCTGCGGGAATCCGAGAGCCGAGACGTCGGCGGGCGTGAAGATGGACTCCTCGATGAACCGGTTGAATCCCAGGCGCACGCTGACCACCGATTTCGAGCTGACCGTGCCCACGGCGTCGAGCGCGGCTCCATCGTTGCGCCGGGTCAGGTGGGTGGCTCGGCGGGCGGGGGAATCCCAGCCGTCGAAGTTGACGCGGCCTCCGTTGCGGAAGTTGTAGTTCCAACGCGCGAACATCTTCCAGGCGCTATTGATGGTGTGGTCGACGCGCGTGATGTAGTTCACGTAGTCGAGCTCCCCACGGATGTCGCCTCTAAACCAGTTATTGAGCCGGGTCACCGGATCGCCGGTCTGGTTGGGCGCGGGGATATCGTTGAGCACGCGGACGGCGATCGGGTTGAACCGGGCAGCCGGGACACGGTTGCCGGGGAGCGGAGCGCGGATGAACTGGACGTTGGCGAGGGTGACCGGGCGGGCCGGGTCAAAACCGGGATTCGGCGTGACGGTGAGCGGATCGTGAATGATGAAGGGGCGTCCGGTGCTGGTGAGGGTGCCGGAGAAGTCTCCCTGCTTCTGCTCGGGCGTCGGCACCGATCCAAGCGAGCTCGCGGGGGAGCGTGACCGGATCCTCTCCAGCGCGAACATGAAAAACGTCTTGTCGCGGCCGTTGTACAGCTTGGGCAGCAGCACCGGGCCATCGATCTCAAACCCGTACTGATCGTATTGGCGCAAGGTACGGGGTTGGCGCGCGGCGTTGTTGGCAAACGTGTTGGCCTCGAGCGGGGTCCGCCGCAGGTACTCGTATGCGGCTCCGTGAAACGTGTTGGTGCCCGGCTTGATGGACAGGCTGATGACTCCGCCGCTGGTCCTGCCATACTGCGCGTCGTAGGTGTTGGTCTGGATCTTGAGCTCGCCCGTTGCCTCGACCGGCGGCACGTAGGCCAGATTGCTTGCCGTGGTGATGGACTGGTCAGAGACGCCGTCGATCAGAAACGCGTTCTGGCCAGGCCGCCCGCCGTTGATCGAATAGCTCGACATGGCGCCGCTGTCGGTGGGTCCGAATCCGGCGAGGGAGCCTGTGTATTGGACCCCGGCGGCCAGGTTGGTGAATCCGAACGGATTCCTGCCGCTCAATGGGAGGTCGGTGATCTTGCGGTTCTCAACGCTCTGCCCGCGGCTAGAGGTGGACACTTCGAGCAGCGGTGCTTCCGCGACTACCGTGACCCGGTCGGTAACCTGGCCGACCTCGAGGGATACGTCCAGCCGGGTCCGGTCGCTGACGCGAAGCTCGATCGGACTGCGCTCGAAGGTCTTGAATCCGGACATCTCCACCGTGAGGGTGTAACGTCCAGGATTGAGGAATGGAACCAAGTAGGATCCGTCCGGCCCGGTCTTCACCGCGTTCGACACGCGGGTGTCCATGTTGGTGACGCGGACCGCGGCGTCCGAGACGGTGGCGCCCGAGGAATCGGATACGGTTCCCAGCAGACTGGCCCTGTATTCTTGAGCGGCGAGCGGCAGAGCAAGGAGCAGGAGCGAGAGCGGGAGCGGCATGCCGGAATTTATATCACACCCCGCCGAGCCGGGTCAGATTCCGTAGATCGCGCCGGAATCGTCGACCCCGATCCGGGCGGCTTGGGGATCCTTGCCAAGTCCCGGCATCAACATCATGTTTCCGGCCGTGGCTACGACGAATCCGGCGCCCGCGGAAAGGCTCGCCCCGGTGATCCGGACCGTGCCGCCTTCGCCGGTGAGCGAGTACTGCGACTTGGCGATGCAGACCGGCAAGTGGCCGAATCCGAGCCGGGAGAAAGTGTCCAGGAGTTCGGCGGCCGCGGGATCAAACGCCACCGCGGCCGCTCCGTAAACCCGCGTGGCAATGGCTTCGATCTTGGCGGTGAGCGGGAGGCCGGGAGCGTAGATGGGTTGTGGGTCCGATGGCTGGCTGGCGGCGTCGAGCACCTTGCGCGCCAAGTCGAGCCCGCCTGCGCCGCCCTTGCTGAAAACCTCGGACAAAGCGCACGGGGTGTCCTCCTCGGCGCAGAACCGGGCGACCTGGTCCAGTTCCTCCTGGGTGTCGGCGGGAAACCGGTTGATCGCCACCACGACCGGCACGTGGAACTGCCGGAGATTGCGGATATGATGGCGCAGGTTGGCGAAATCCCCTCCCTGGGCTTCGAGCGCGCGCACCGAGGCAACCACCACCGCTACTGCCGGCTTGATGCCGGAGGCGGGCATCACGATGTTGAAGTACTTTTCGGCGCCCAGGTCGGATCCGAAGCCGGCTTCGTTGACCACGTAGCTGGCGGTCTGCAGGGCGGTCCGCTGGGCAATGACGCTCGATGTTCCGTGGGCGACGTTGCCGAAGGGGCCGGCGTGAATCAGGGCTGGGGTGTTCTCCGTGGTTTGAACAAGGTTCGGGAGGACGGCGTCGTTGAGCAGCGCCGCCATCGCGCCGGATGCTTCGAGGCCGGAGGCACGGACGGCGCCTCCGGAGCGGTCGAGCGCGACCACGATGTTGCCCAGGCGCTGGATAAGATCCTGGCGCGAGGAGGCGAGCGCCAGAATGGCCATCACTTCCGAGGCAGCGGTGATGATGAATCCGGTCTCGCGCCGGGTGGCGCCTTCGCCGACGGTGATGCGCCGCAGCGCGCGGTCATTCATGTCCATCGCGCGAGGCCACCAGGTCCGGGCAGGGTCGATGCCGAGCTCGTTCCCGTGGAACAGATGAGCGTCGAGCAGGGCGGCGAGCAGATTGTGGGCGGAGGTGACAGCGTGGAAATCTCCGGTGAAGTGGAGGTTGATCGCGGATGCCGGCTCGACGCACGAGAGTCCGCCTCCCGCGGCGCCGCCTTTGACCCCGAAAACCGGTCCGAGAGAGGGTTGGCGCAGGGTGACGATCGATCGCGGGCCGAGCCGGTTAATCGCCTGGGAGAGCCCGATCGAAGTTACGGTCTTGCCCTCCCCATGTTTGGTGGGGTTGATGGCGGTGACGAGAATCAGCTTCCCGCGGTGCGAGATTTGGTCCGCGGCGCCAATCGATACTTTGGCGGTATGTGGCCCGAGCTCTCTGAGGTCTCCGGGAGCGAATCCCGCCCTGGCCGCAATCTCACGAATCGGAAGGAGTGGCATCGGAACATGCGATGATACCTTCTTCGAGTCCCATTCCGCTTGAACACATGAGGGAAGTTGAAGTAAAGGCAGAGGCGCCTCAGGAAACGCTGGGCTCGTGCAGCAACTGCGGCACGGAGCTTGTGGGCGAGTATTGCCATACCTGTGGTGAAGAGCAGCAGGACATTGAGCAGTTCACGGTCAAGAACATCCTTGGTGAGATCTGGGAGGAACTGGTGGACGTCGACTCCAACCTTTTCCGGACGATCCGCGGCCTGCTGTTCCAGCCGGGATTCCTGACGGCGGAGTTCTTTGCCGGACGCCGGGGGCGATATGTGCGGCCGCTCAAGCTGTTCCTGATGGTGGCGGCGATCCAACTGCTGGCGGCGACACATGAGGCGGGCGGCGGATTCCTTCGCTTCGACTTTCTGAAGTCGGCCGATCCGGGCATCGAGTTCCAGCTCGAGGACAAGGCGGAGGCGCTCGGTGTGAAGGCGGACGAGCTGAGTGCCAAGGTGGACGAACTGGCGCAGCAGATTTATTCGGTACTCCAGTTCGTGGCGGTGGCCCTAACGGGATTCCTGGCGTCGCTCCTGTTTTGGGGCAAAAACTGGAGCTACGTGAAGCATTTGCTGTTCAGCATGCACCTGTACTGCTTCCGCTACGCCGTGGCGGTCCCTGTTGTGCCGCTGCTGGGCTGGTTCCAGCCGCTGGTCTTCGTGCTGTACGTGGTGAACGCGGTCTATATTTACCTGGCGGTCCGCCGGGTGTACGAGCCGGCAGTGGCCGGAGCGGTTCTGAAGACGGCGGTGTTGTATTCTGGCGTTTTTATGCTGGGCGGAATCCTGGCGATCACGTCGCTGTTTGGGGCGTACATCTGGACGATGCGGTAGAATCGTGCCGAGATGAAGAAGCTTCTGCTATTGCCATCCGCCGTTCTGGCGCTTTGGAGCGTGTCGCGCCCGCCGGACATCCGTTTCCAGAAGCACACGCTGGATGAGGGCGCAAACGAAACCGCCGCCTTCGCCGACATCAACAACGACGGGCGCCTGGACATCGTGTCGGGCGAGAACTGGTATGAGGCGCCATCGTGGACGCAGCACCGGTTCCGTGAGTTCGGCTTCAACAACAACTACATCGACAACTTCTCCGACCTGGCTCTGGATGTGAACGGCGACAACTTCACCGACATCGTGAGCTGCTCCTGGTTTGCGCGGGAGCTGGTGTGGTGGCAGAATCCGGGCAAGACGAAAGCCGCGTGGCGGAAGCACCCCATCGAGTCCGGGATGAATGTCGAATTTTGTTTCCTGGTGGACATGGATGGCGATGGACGGGCGCGCGAGGTCCTGCCGCAGTTCGCGGGCCGCGACGCGGTTACGGCCTGGTATTCGCTCAAGGACGGGAAGTTCGTCAAGAACGAAGTGAGCAACAAGGCCTATGGCCATGGGATCGGCGCTGGGGACGTGAACGGCGACGGAAAAGTGGACGTGCTCACGCCCAAGGGCTGGTTCGAGGCGCCCGGCTGGACGCACCATCCGGACTGGGACAACAAGGAAGCGCTGAGCTTCATCCACGTAGAAGACGTGAACCGCGACGGCAAGAACGATATCGTTGCCGGCCACGCGCATGACCACGGGCTGTTCTGGATGGAGGCGTCGGGCGGCGGCAAGTTCACCAAGCGGCTGATCGACGACACCTGGTCGCAGGCCCACGCCGTGACGCTGGTGGACCTGAACGGCGACGGCAAGCGGGACATCGTCACGGGAAAACGCTGGATGGCGCATGAGCATGAGAACGGCGCGCGGGAGCCCAACGGAGTCTATTGGTACGAAACGCTGAACGCGCCGGGTCCGGATGGTACGCCGCGGCTCCAATGGGTCAAGCACGTGATCGATTACTCCACCCGGACAGGGGGAGGAATGCAGGTCCAGGCGGCGGACATTGATGGCGACGGCGACCTCGATCTGGCGATGGGCGGGAAGCTCGGCGTTTTCTTGTTCGAGAACCGGACAAAAACGCGAAAATAGCCGAGCGTGGGAAGGCCGAAATCGCGTTAGCCGGAAAATGAAAATTATTTTTCGCTTGTAATCAGTAATTTAGCGAAATGCGGGCCGGGGTCCGCTCTTGCGCTTGTTAACTTTGAGCCGGGTGAGAGAGTTTGCTCACCGCTCACTATGGACGATCAAGACAAGGCGGCGAACAAAGGCCGGCCGAAACCGGCCAGCCGGTCAAGGCGGCGGGTGGATCCGGGCGAATCCGGCGAACGGAAGTTCGTGGACCGGGCCAGCGGACGCGTGGCGAAGGGTCTGGCGGACACCGATGAACCGGGTCCGGCAGGTGAGTTGCTGAGGCTGAAGGCAATCCATAAGAAGGACGGTGGCGAGTCCCCAAGGGAGGTCACTGTTCAATGGGTGGAAACCGAGCCGGACGGCGGGAAGTCATAGAGCGGCGGATTCTTTACCAGAGTCTGCCATCTCAAAAGGCGTTCCACGCGGCCGAGGAGAGGTTCAAGGGTTACTCGGGTCCGATCGGGTCGGGCAAGAGTGTCGCATTGTGCCAGGAGGCGGTCCGGTTGGCGTACCTGAATCCGGGCCGGGCCGGTCTGCTGGGCGCGCCAACCTACCGGATGCTGGCGGATGCCACGGCGCGGACGCTGCGGGAGATTCTGGCGGAGAACCAGATTCCGCACGAGTGGAATCACTCCGACAACATCATCACGATGGGCGACAGCGGATCGAAGATCCTGCTGCGGTCGCTGCATGACGCGGAAAGTCTGCGCGGAACCAACCTGGCGTGGTTCGGCGTCGACGAGCTGACCTACTGCGAAGAAGAGGCCTGGACACGGCTGGAAGGCCGGCTACGGGATCCGAAAGCGAAGCGGCTGGGCGGGTTCGCGGTCTGGACTCCGAAGGCGCACGATTGGGTTTACCGCCGGTTCGTCGAACCGGGCGGGGATGGCTACCGGGTGATCCTGGCAAAGCCGTTCGAGAACACGCATCTGCTCAACGCAGTGCCTGACTTCTACGACCGGCTGAAGAAGAGCTACGACGAGCAGTTCTTCCGCCAGGAGGTGATGGGCGAGTATCTGGCGGTCCACAAGGCGCGGGTGTATCACGCCTTCGACCGCAAGATTCACGCGGTGAAGCTCGAACGCCGGCTGGATCAGCCGCTGCTGTGGGCGCTGGATTTCAACGTGGATCCGATGTGCTCGCTGGTGGCGCAGGTGGCGGGCGGCGAGATCCGCGTGCTGGGCGAGATCGTGCTGCGGCGCGCGGGCACGGTTGAGGCGTGCGGCAAGCTGCGGGAGAAGTTTCTTCCGCACTACCGCGGCGTGACGGTGTACGGGGACGCATCCGGCAACCGGATGCAGACGACGGGTTCGTCGGACTTCCAGATGATTCGCGACTATTTCGCAAGGAATCAATGGGGTCCCTTTACCTACCGCGTGCCGCGCGCCAATCCGGCGGTGCGGGACCGGATCGCGTTGGTGAACGCCAAGCTCCGCAGCGCGGACGGCGATGTGTCACTGCGCGTCGACCCAAGCTGTGTGGAGCTGATCAAGGACTTCGAGGAAGTGAGCTACCTGGCCGGGTCGTCGTCAATCGACAAGGACCGGGACAAGAGCCGGACGCATCTATCCGACGCGCTTGGCTACCTGGCGTGGGAAGAGTTCGGGCCGAAACCTCGCGTGGGCGAGCAGGACCGGCCACTTTTTTAGACAAGTGCGTGAAGCGAGGTGAACTGTGAAAGGAATCGAACTGGAGCATCCCGAATACGTGGCGCGGAAGCAGACATTGAAGCGCTACCGGGATCTGTATGCCGGCGGCGAGCAGCTCAAGGCCAACGCGGGCGACTATCTGTCGCGCCGGCAGAAGGAGCCGTTGACGGTGTACGGCGAGCGGCTCGAGCGGGTCTACTACGAGAATTTCATCGGGTCGATCATCGACTGGTACGTGGCGACGCTGTTCCGGCGCGAGCCGCTGCTGCTCATCGAGGGTCCGGACTCGCGGGGCTCGCGGTTTCTGCACGAGTTCGCCGAGGACTGCGATCTGCGGGGATCCTCGCTCACCGAGTTCTTCCGCAAGCAGATCCTGGAGGCGCTGATCGCCGGGTCGAGCTACGTGCTGCTCGACTTTCCGCGCTCGGCCTGTGTGCCGGGCAACTTGGCGGAGGAGGATCGCGCGGGAATGTCGCGGGCCTACCTGAGTCATTGCGCCGCGGAGCAGCTCATCAACTGGTCCACCGACGACCGCGGTGTGTACGAGTGGGCCGTGATCCGGAACAGCTATGTCCGGAAGGACAGCGTTGAAAGCGCGGGGTGGGAGACCGAGACTCGCTGGCTCTACTATGACCGGCAACGGTTCGAAGTCTGGAGCCGCAAGGGCAAGGACAAGAGCGGGCCGGCAGACCTGGTGGACGAGGGCGTCCACGGTTGCGCGTCAATGGGCCAGGTGCCACTCTTCCCGGTCCGGCTGCACGACGGACTGTGGCTGATGAATCGCGCGGGCCTGTTGCAGACCGAGCACTTCAACAAGTCGAATGCGTTGGCCTGGGCGCTGACGCAGGGCCTGTTCGCGATGCCGGTGGTCTACACCGAGCGTGACTGGAACCAGATGGTGGGCGACTCCTACTATATCCAGTTCGCGCCTAACGACAAGTTCGGGTGGACGGAGCCCGAGGGCCGTGTCTACAGCATCGCGGCGGAGAATCTCGACCGGCTGAAGCGGGAGATCTACCGGGTCTGCTACCTGCTATCGCAGGCCGGCGGTCCGCTACATGGATCGCAGTCCGGCCTGTCCAAACAGCGTGACTTCGCGATCACGCAAGAGGTCCTACGGGCACTGGGAGATCAGGTGAAAGACGCGATGAAGCGCGTGCTGCGCGCCGTTTCGATCGCGCGGCGGGACCAAACCGCCGTCGACGTCACTGGTCTTGACGAGTTCGACATTGGAGATTTCAGTGGCGAACTCGCCGATGCCGAGCGGCTGTTGACCCTGGGTTCAGGGTCGCCAACGCTGCGAAAGCAAGTGCTCAAAAAGCTCGCGTTCAAGTACCTGTGCGATGTCCGCCAGGAACTGAAGGACCGTATCGGGCGCGAGATCGACGATTCAGTCCAACCGCAGGAAGGATAAACAATGGATGAACGAAACCAGAAAGCAACGGTCTCCGAAGGAGACGCGATGCGGCCGGTGATCCGCGAGGTCATCGGTGAGTTCATGGACTTGCAGCGGGCCAAGGCCGAACCCGCGCTCAAGGCGGAGCTGGCCGAGGAGCGGAAACGGCGCGAGCACCTGGAGCAACGGGTGAACGAGCTGGTGGCCGAAAACAAGCGGGCGCGTGACCGGGCCGAAGAGGCTGAGCGTAGCTCGGCGATCCGGAGCGAGCTGCAGCGGCTTGGCGTGCAGAAGGTCGACCTGGCCTTCCGCGCGGTCAAGGACGAGGTGGCCCGGTCTGGTGATGGCCGCCTGGTGGCGCGTGATGCGCACGGTGAAGTGGATATGCGGGAGTACCTGACGAAGTTCGTCCAGGACAACCCGGAGCTGCTTCCGCCGCGCGCGGCTGGAGGTTCGGGCGCGGCGCTGCAACGAGGCAGCTCTCCCTCGCGTCCGGCGGTCGACATCGACCGCATCAAGCCTGGCATGGATCCCGCTGAGATGGACCGTGTCCGGAGGGAGATTGCCGAGGGTGCGCTTCAGGCTCTGAAGGGCAATCGAGACTAGTGAAATTCCAACGAAAGAGAGACTGACATGCCTGCTATTACTTCTGCCAATCTGGCTCAAGCGATTGTTAAGTTGGTGGCGGCCGACGCGCTGCCCGCGCTGATGGGAAACCTTGTGATGGGCAACCTGGTCAATCGCGACTACGAGCCTGTGCTGGCTCAGGCTGGTGACACGGTCAATGTACCCGTGCCTCCCATTCTGGTGGCCAACAACATCACCGAAGGCGGCACCGTGCAACTGCAGAATCCGAGTGTCGGAAACGCGCAGATCGTGCTCAACACGCACGCCGAGGCCACCTTCCAGATTCCCGACGTGACCAAGGTGATCGCGGTGCCGGATCTTCTGCGGCTGTACATGCAGCCCGCGGTTGTGGCGCTGGCCGAAAAGATCGAGACCGATCTGCTCGCCGCCTACTCGCAGTTCACCGCCAATGCTCCGGTGGGCACTCCCGGGTCGGCGCTGACCGAAGCCACGATCGACGCCGCTGAAACCGCGCTGTTCAACGCCAAGGTTCCGGTCGGCGAGAACAAGTACCTGGTGGTTTCGAGCGATGCTTACTCGCAGCTCCGCCAGATCCCGCGGTTCAGCGAGTACCACACGGCTGGTGAAGCGGGGCTCCGCGCCATCGTTGAGGGCACCGTCGGAAAGATCAAGGACTTCTTTGTCTTCCGGTCGCAGTTCGTGTCCAAGACCGGCGCCGCTCCGGCCACCACCAACAATCTGGCGTTCACGCGCAGTGGACTCGGACTGGTGGTCCGCCGCCTGACTCAGCCCCTGCCCGGAACCGGCGCGATCGCCGAGTACTCCGAGCTTGGCAACTTCGGCATGCGCGTGCTGATGAGCTATCAGCCGAACACTCTGTCGCAGCAGTTCACCGTGGACGTGCTGTACGGAATCGGCGTGCTCCGCAACAGCCACGGCGTGCAGGTGAAGAGCTAGAGGCCAACGGGCCCGGTTCCGGACTGTCCGGGCCGGGCCCTTTCTATTGAGAAGGAGAACGCACTATGGAGCTCAGAGAATACTACCGCGCGATCCGCGCGATGGAAGAAAGCATCCAGCAGCCGTGGGTGATCACCGTCAGCTTCACCACGGGCGACGGCGGCCGCGCCGGTGTGATGACGGAGGTGAGCCGGGCGACCGCGGCCAAGATGATCGTCGAGAGCCGTGCGCGCCTGGCCTCGGACGATGAGGCCTCGGAATACCGCGAGTCGATTCGTGAATCGCGGCAGCGGATCGAACAGGAAGAAGCGAAGAAGCGCGTCCAGGTGACGCTCATCAGCGAAGGCGACCTGCGCCGCCTGCGCGAGTCGGCGGAGAAATGAGGCGGCCATGGCATTGCTGACCGACGGGCCCATTTCGGCGATCACCGGACTGCAAGCTCACGACAGCTCGATTCTGGACACCGCGCGCACGGAGGGAATCGATCTCGACAAGAAAATCGAGCTCGCGCAACAGGAGCTGGAGATCGAGCTTTCGGTCTTCCTCCTGCGCGCGGGCGACGGCACCGTTCTCACGCTCAACGGCGGCGTGGACCTGCGCAAGGCCGTGGTCACGGCGGCCATCGAGCGCTGGCACATCATGAAAACGCTCGCGGCCACATACTGCGACGCCTACAGCAGCCAATTGAACGACCGCTACCTGAGCCGCTGGACGCACTACGCCCAGCAGGCGCACATTGCCGGGGAAGCCGTCATGGAGCTTGGAGTGGGCGTGGTCCGCGATCCGCTGCCGCGTCCGGCGGCTCCATCCGTGACGGCATCCGGAACACCGGGCGAGCCAGTGGTCTGGGAGTTTCAGATGGCCTGGCGAGGGCTGTACGGAACACTGGGCGCGCCGAGTGAGAAGAGCGTCTACTCCGTCGCGGCGGGTTCGCGGCCGGTGGTGCAGCCGCCTGCCGCGCCGCCCTCGGCGATTGGCTGGGACGTGTTCGCAGCGTTGGCCGGCTCACAGGCCCGGCAGCAGAACACAACGATGCTCACACCAGGATCGAGCTGGACGGTTCCGGCCACTGGATTGGTTGACGGGGCGCTTGCGGGTCCGGGCCAGGTGCCCGACTACTTTGTCCGCCGCAGCCGCGTGCTGCCGAGGGGGTGACCATGGCGCGCGCAACCAATCTCGCACTGACGTCGCTGTTCGACCTCCTGCGTGGGAGCAACGGCGTGGCGAAGCACCTCACCGCCATCCGCGCGGAGAAGCAGATCGACCGCATCGAACTGCCGGATCCGTGGTGCCTGGCGCTGAATGCAAGCATCGATCTCGAGGACAAGGCCATCGGCATCAAGTATCCACAGATTCTGGTGCACGCGGGCAAGACACGGAACCTGCTCACGGAGAAGTTCCGGAAGTTTTCGGGTGTGGTTGAAGTGGTGGTCGAGATTCGCGTGTCGAGCGACAAGCTGAATCTGCTCGACCGGCAGTCGCTGTTGTACACGGACGTCGTGACCGGAGTCCTTGAGGATTGCCGGGGTGAGTGGGGCGACTGCGTGTTCTACAGCGGACGCTACGAAGCCGAGTCGGGTCCGGCAAAGAAGGGCGGGAAACATTTCGTTCAGGTGACGCGGATCAGCGTTCCGGTGGACGTTTCACTCGGGTGAGGAATCAATCATGGGATGTTACATTGCATCGAACAACAATCGCCACTACGCGGCGCTCGAAGCCACGTATGGGACAGCGGCCGCGGCGACGGCCGAAAACCGGATTCCGGCGCTCAAGCTCGGGCTGCGCCAGCAGACGCTCGTGCCGCGGCGCCGTGACAAGACCGGGAGCCGCACGTTTCCAGGGCTTCCGCCGGGATTCCGCACGCGTACGGACTTTGAGTTGTCCACGTACCTGACGCACTGGCCGGACCCCGAATCGGAACCATGCTACTCGGCTCTGTTTCGTGGAGCGCTCGGCGCGGCGCCGGTTGTGTTCACGGGCGCCGTGGTGCAAGGCGTCACCGACGGCACGCGGATCACGACGGCGGCGGCGCACGGGCTGGTTCCGAATCAGGCGGTCCGGTTCGGCAACGAGATCCGGTTCGTGGCCGCCGTGAGCAATACGACGGCGTTCGTGCTCAACGCCGGGTTCGCCGAGGATCCTGCAGTGGGCGCGGCGCTCGGTGCGGCGATCACCTATATGCCGGCGGCGAACCTGCCCGGCGTCACCATCTACGACTATTGGGATCCAGGGGATGCCGTGCAGCGGATCATCGCCGGAGCCGGAATCGACAAGATGCGGATCCAGGTCAACGGCGACTTCCATCACTTCGAGTTCGACGGGTTGGCCGCGTGTCTGATCGAAAGCGTCGCGTTCACGCCGCCAACCGCGGGCCTGGACGAGTTCCCGGTTGAGCCCGCGGTTGCGCCGTCAACATTTCCCTTAGTTCCGGGAAGCCTGGGACAGGCGTGGTTCGGTGTCGAGCCGGCGCGCTTCCATACGGTGGTCGAAGCCGCGGTTCAACTCGACAACGATCTCGACCTGCGTGCGAGCGAATTCGGGATCGACAAGGCGAAGTGCATCGCCGCGGGAATCCGTACAGTGACGCTGGACATGCGGCTGATCGCCAACACTACCGGGGACACCAACGGTCTTTATCAGGCTGCACGCCAGCGGACTCCGGTCAGCGCGATGTTCCAGCTCGGGCAGCAGGCTCAGCATCTGTGCGGCGTCTACATGCCCACGGTGGTGCCGGAGATCCCGGAGTTCGACGACGAAGAGACGCGGCTGCAGTGGCGGTTCCGCAATAGCCGTGCGCAGGGTGCTGGCAACGACGAGCTGATCGTCGCGTTTGCGTGAGGCTCGCATGGAATACTGGAGCAAAACAACAATCCGTTCCGAGCAGCACGAAGGCGTTGAGTTTACGATTCGCAGAATGTCGCTTGGCCGGAGAATCGAACTCGGCAAGCGTGTACGGGAACTCAGCGGCCGGGTGCAGTTTCTCGAAGCCGGCGAGACCATGGCGGAACAGGTGGAATCCGGCGTGCTGCGCAACGAGATCGACAAGCTGTATCTCGAATGGGGTCTGGCGTCGATCGCGGGACTGATCATCGACGGCGAAGAAGCGCGTCCACCGAAACTGATCGAGAGCGGGCCCGAGAGCCTGGCACGCGAGATCCTAGCGGCGATCAAGCGCGAGCTCGACCTGAGCGAGGAAGAAAGAAAAAACTCCTAGTCGCCTTCCATTTCCAATTCGCGAACCAAGCCGCGTGGAGGTGCGACTCGTGCAGAAAACAGGGCTTGGAACAAAAGCGGCGATGCGGGTGGCTGCGTCCCGCGCCGTGTGGCAGTCCGGCAGTGGTATGGGCGCGGCGCGGCGCGCGCGCGGAGTCGTGTCCCGTATCGTCGATCACACCGGAGAGGATCGCGCTGCTGGAGAAGTTCCATGCGTGGAAAGCAAGCAGCGGCGTCAATCTGATCGAGCTTCCGGCGCGGGACGCGGAAGCATTCCTGCTGCTCGATGAAGAAGTGAGAAAGGAGATGATCCATGCCAGACAACACGATTCGTGAGGACCTCGGGAGGTTGGCCGCCGCGGCGCGGGGCAGCGCAACGGCACCGTCGCCGTTTGTGGGCGGGTCCAGCGCTCCGGCGGTCACCCCCGATTCAGGTCAGCGTGCGGATCTGAATGCCGAGCTGGCTGGACTCATCCGCCGGGTGCGCGACCTGGAGCAGGCCGCGGCTCCGGCGCCTCAGGCTGCCGCCAGTCCAGGTGGCCCCCGGCGCGTTGCCGATGCCGTGTCGGATGTCAGAAACCGCACCGCATCACTGCGCCCGGCTGGTGGATCCCGGTTCGCGCTCGCGCCCCTGGCGGCGGGAATCGCGAAGCTGTTCGACCGCGGCGGGAAGCAGACCGAAGTCGAGCTGCCGCAATTCCGCGCTCCGCTTCCAGTGCGGCTGGACGCGGGACTTACGGCCGACGGCGGGCTCACCGGGATCGACTACGGCGCTGATGGACTGCCGCGCGTAGCCGGGCGTCCGCCGCAGCAGACGCCGGTGACGATCAATGTTCAGGCGATGGACAGCCGGTCGTTCCTGGATCACAGCGGCGAGATCGCGCGAGCAGTACGCGAAGCCATGCTCAACATGCATTCGCTGAACGACGTGGTGAATGACCTATGAGCGCTTTTCCACTTCTCAAGACGGGCGCGGCGTGTCAATACCCCGCGCCCCGGGCTCTGAAGTTTTCAACCGAAGTCATCCGCTTCCTGGACGGCGGGACGCAGCGGTTTCGTGGCTATGCGAGTGCCGGACGGAGATGGGTGATCCGGCTGGATCTGCTCACCGAGCCGGAACTGGCCACGATGGAAGAATTCTTTGCCGGGCAGCAGGGACGCCTGGGCTCGTTCAGTTTCACGGATCCCCGCGACGGGACCGTCCACACCAATTGCAGTTTTGATTCCGACATTGCCAGCTTCTCGCTCGACGACGTTCAGAGCGGCGCGACAGAACTGGCGATCCGCGAGAACCGGAGTTGACCATGCCATTCTTTCCGCAACTCACCACAGGCGCGGCGGCACAGTATCCACTGGAGCGGACGCGCGTGTTCCGTACCATCGCGAGCGAGTGCTCTGGCGGACACCAGGCGAAACTCGCGTCACCAGGCGGCGCGTTCACTGAGTGGAACTGGCAACTCACCGGGCTCTCGCAAGCCGAGGCCGCCGCGCTCGAGTCCTTGTTCACGTTGAGCGAAGGACGGCTGAAGACCTTTGGGTTCCTGGATCCGGCTTCGAACCTGCTGCGGTACAGCGAAGGACTCTCGCAGAGCGTGTGGCTGCGGGACCCGCTGATTCAGGTGGCTACTGGGTTCACGGGTCCCGAGGGCGGACCCGGAGGCCACCGCATCACCAACGCGGGTGGTGTGACGGCGTCGATCAGCCAGGACATCGCCGCGCCTGGCGGCTACCAGTACTGTTTCAGCGTCTGGATGAAGAGCGCGCAGGGATCCGGGCTCACGCTCGTGCGCTCGGCGGGCGCAGCCTCCGCGAGCGAGACGTGGACGGGATCGATCGCGTGGCGTCACTGCGTCCTCTCAGGACAGCTCACCGGCACCACCGTCCCGGTGCGATTCTCACTGCGCCTGGATCCCGGTGCGGTGATCGATGTTTGGGGCCTGCAGGTTGAAGCGCAGGTGGCGCCGTCGCCGTACAAGAAAACCACCGCGTCAAGCGGTCTGTATCCGGACGCGGCATTCGCGCAGGACACGCTGGTGGTGTCCGCCGACGGAATCAATGATTTTTCCGCTCACGTGCGTATCGTGAGTCTGACCGGAGTGTGAGATGCCTACCATTCAAGAGCTCAAGGAGCAGCAAGTCACTGAGACGCCGCTCGTGCTGTTCCAGTGCGTGCTGGCTACCGGCGCCGTCGAGCGCTGGAGCACGCACCAGGTGACCTTCGATGGCCACGCATACGCGCCCCGGGTCCTTCGCCACAACGTCTTTGAGATGAAGTGGGGCGCCGACGACGGCATCGACAGTGTGTCGCGGATCAGCCTCACCTTGAGCAACGCGGATTCCTACTTTTCGCAGATCACGCAGAGTCCGGGATGGAAGGGCGCGCGGTTGACGGCAACCTTCGTGTTCTTTGATTTGCCTGCCAACATCGCGGCTTCGGAGGCGATGGTGCTGTTCAACGGCATGATGAACACGCCGGAAGAGATTGCCGAGTCCTACCTCCGAATCAGCGCCACGAACCGGTTGAATCCGCAACGGATGATGTTGCCCGAAGTCCGCATTCAACGCCGGTGTCCCTGGGCCTTTCCGTCCAACGCAGCGCAACGGCAGGAAGCACTGGACGGAGGCGCGCGCGGCAACTACTCGCCTCTGCACCGGTGCGGATATTCAGCGGATTTGGCCGGCGGGCTCGGCAGCTTGAATAGCGGCGAACCGTTCACGTCCTGTGACTACACGCGCGCCTCGTGCGAGCAGCGGGGAATGTTCGATCGCGACAGCAGCAACCGGATCACGCGCCGCTTCGGCGGCGTGGAGTTCGTGCCGGCGAGCACGCTGGTCCGCACACATGGCGATCAGAGCTGGCACAACGCGAACGTAGCGGACAACGAAGCCCGTTACAACGACTACGTTCCGACTGTGTACGGAACGGCGTGGATCAATCCGCCCGTGGTGTTCGCACGCAACGACGGCAACTTGACGCGGATGGAGGTCCTGCTGAGCATGGGCGGGATCCAGGGCGTGCTGAAGGTGATGGTCAACGGCGTCGAGATCCCGGAGGCTGTTCAGGGCACGAATATGACATCCACCGGATGGTACAACCTGGTCAGCGCCGGCGCACTCAGCGGCGGGTTCAACTTGGACTTCGATGGTGGCGATCCGTATGGCAGCATGGCGTACCTGGCAGTGGTGGTGCCGAACCGCGTGAGTGACGCGCGCGGACTCCCGCGCGTGAGCGTGCTGCTTCAGGGCCGCACGCTGGCGGTGTACGGAACTGATGGCGCGGGGACCGGCCAACAGTTCACAAACAATCCCGCGTGGGTGCTGCTGGATGTCCTTCGGCGCGGCGGCTGGACGATGGACGAGATCGACGCTGCGAGCTTCGCGGCGGCGGCGGGCTATTGCGGGACTCTGATCAACTCCGCGGATCTGAACGGAAACACGGTCCAGGTTCCGCGGTTCCAATGCAACCTCGTGATGCGGCGGCGCCGCGCGGTGGCCGACTGGATCCGCGGAATCCGCAACGCCGCGCGGCTGTACCTCAGCTATTCCGCGGCGGGTCTTCTGCAGCTCAAGGTGGAGGGCTCGCTTTCACAACAGCACGGCGGGACGTTCGCGTATGAGTTTGGAGACGGTGCTGGACTCTCGGGTCTGGCACGCAAGGAGAACGGCGAATCCGCAGTGCGTCTGTGGACGCGCGGTACGGCCGATACACCGAATCGCGTCAGTATCGAGTTCCAGGATGCGTTCAACGAGTATCAGCAGGACAGCCTGTCGCTGTCCGATGTCGAGGACGCGATCCTCAACCGGCAGGATGTGAGTGTCCATTCGACGGCGCTAGGCGTCGCGAACTTCCATCAAGCGGCGCGGGTCCTGCGCCTGCAACTGGACAAGGCGATTCGCGGCAACTTCTATATCCAGTTCGAAACCAACGTCAAGGGCGTCGGACTGCGGCCGGGCGATCTGATCGCAGTTACCTATCAAAAGGACGGACTGATTGCACGTCCGTTCCGCATTGTGCGGATCACGCCGGGGTTGAACTTTGGCCGGATGCGGATTGAGGCTCAGGTGCACGATGATGCCTGGTACGGCGATGGATCCGCGGACGGCGCGAGTGTGCGCGGACGGCTGCCGGGCGCCGGTAATGGGACACCGCGGCCGCTCACGGGCGTCGAGATCGACGCCAATGGAATCGAAAGGTTCGGGATCGAAGAAGAAGAGCGCGTGTCGGGCGACGGCGTAGGGCAGGTCTGGACGACGGTGTCGTTCGCGGCGCCCGCGGCTCCGCAGGCCTCGGCGATTGCGGTTCCACGGCTGTCGCTGACTCCGGCGGTTCACGTGACGGGCGGAAGCCTTGCGGGCGGCCAGACGCTGTACTACGCGGTGTCGGCGCTGGATGTGAACGGGGATGAAAGCGGCCTCTCGTTTGTGGTCCGCGCGGCGATTCCCTCTGGCGTCAACACAAACCGGGTAGAAATCAACGGGCTCAGCTCTTCGCCGGGATCGGTGTCGTTCCGCTTCTACCGCGGCCCGAATCCGTCGCGGCTCTACCGGATTGCGGACAATCAGGCGCTGGCGGCGGTGTTCGCCGACACCGGGCTCAATGCGGTGCTCGCTGGTCCACCGGATCCAAACTATCATCACGCGCGGTTTGAATGGCGCCTGGAAGTGCTGCCTGAGACGGCCGTAGCCGCGGCTTCTGCCGTAACCATCGGATCGCCGGCAATGAACGCGGCTGCTGATGAGTATGCGGGGATGATCGTCCGGATCCTGCGTGGACGTGGCGCGGGACAAGAGCGTGTGATCGAATCGAACACGGCATCCGTGATTACGATTCGCGGCGAATGGGCCGTGATTCCGGACGCCACCAGCTACTTCGCGGTGGCCGAGTCCGGTTGGAATCTAGGCGCTGAGTCTCCATCGAGTCCTGTGCGGTTCCAGATTCCGAACCGTCCGGGCGCGACTGTGCAGGTGACGGGACGCGCGGTGAGCGCCGCGGGCACTGACAGCGGACATGAACTGGCACTGGTTACGCGGTGGTTGATCGGAGGAGCGGCGGGAGTCCTGCTGGATGAGGATGTCCCGCCGCCGCCGGCGTTCGGATTGCAGCCCGCCGGGCAGGGAACTGTGGAACTGGCGGCGATCGGGTTCGCGACGCTCGGCAACACACGCACCATCTCGGCGGGGACGCTGCGCCTGTTCTACTGGAACGAACTGTTGAGTCCGGCGCAAGTGACGCTGACGGCTGCGGTAAGCGCCGCTGCCACTTCAATAGCGGTATCGGCGTCGGTGCAAACCGGTGAGTTGATTCAGATCGGCGCGGAAGTGTTCGAAGTCGTGTCCGTCGCTGGATTGAACGCGCAGGTTCTACGCGGATCGCATGGAACCGCCGCCTCGGCGCATTCGGCTGGAGCGGCAGTGTACACACTGGACAGCAAGACGTTCGTGCTGGCTTTCAGCCGCGACTTCTTCGGAAGTCCGGCCAGCGGCGCGTTCGCGTATCCAGTGTTTCTGCCGGACGTGCGGATCGCGGCTGCCGAGCTCTATGTCACCAATTCGCGCGGCAACAGCGAGACTGCGAAAACAAACTTCACGGCCACTGCGGACCTTGGAATTCGCACATTGTCAGGCGGGCAATTGACGATTCAGGTCGAGGGCTACCTGGCGATCGAAACGGGAGCCGCGCCGCCGCTTGTGATCGAGGATGCGCACGCGGTCCGTGACGTGTTTGCCGTGGTTCGAGAAGCGTCCACAGGAGCGCCGGTTGATCTCGCGCTGCTGGTGAATGGCAATCCGTATTGCACGCTAACAATCGGCTCTGGGGCGACGGTGTCGAACACCGTCAGTGGATTCGGACTGGCGGCGCTACAGCCGCTCGACCGCGTGACGTTGAATATCGTGTCGGTGGGCTCGACGGCGGCGACGGCGCCGGGACGGGATCTCACCGTGACCATCCGACTGTAAGGAGTCCATCGTGCCGGAAATCTTGTACAAGCTGAGTCCGCATCGCGACCTGCAATGCTACTTCGAGCGTCCGTCGGCGATCGCCGCGATGAGCGGGGCGTCGGCGGGCGGCTATACGGTTTCGGGGACCTGGCGTCAGCAATTCGACTGGACCGTCATCGAGTGGAACGCGCACAACGTGTTTGAGCATCCCGTGCACCGCAATCTTCCCGACGGCGATCTGAGTGGGCTGACATTGGTGTACGACGAAACACGCAGCAACGCGATTCCAATGGATTCTGATCTATTCCCAACGGTCGATTGGCCGTACCTGCGCGTGTGGACGCGCGAGAACGGAGTGGAGGACTTCTATCGCGTCGCGCTTCGGAACTACGCAACGCCGATCGAAGGCGCCTACGCCGCGGCGTTCGCGGAAATCACGCTGACCGGCGTTCCGGACGCTGGCGACTACGCGGGACTGTCGTTCTCAAGCGAGCATCACACCTATCAGTTCTTCGCGGGCGATACGCTGGAGACCGCGGCGCAAGCCATTGCCGACAGCGTGAACGCGTTCTCAACCGCGCTGAGCGCGACGCGCACCGGCGCTGTCATCCGGTTGGAGATGAGCGATCCGGCCACTGGCGCCAATGCGAACCGGCTCGGGATCTATGGATTCGTGTCCGGCACCGGCTCGCTTGCCTGGACTCCGGAGTCCGTGCTGTTTAGCGGCGGCCAGTCGCCGTCGAAATGGAGAGTCACTCTCAATTTCGCGGCGCTCACGGCGATCGATGCGCGTCCCGTGCCGATGAACAAAGTGCGGAAACTGCGCTGGACCTATGCAGCGGAGCAGCAGCCCGGCGCGTATGGACGGAGCGAGTTCTCGGTCCAGGTGAGCAACTGGACCGTCACTGGAACGGGCCGCGCATATTCGATCGCGGGACCCGGGTCGCGCCGCATCGAGGACAACGATCCTGCCATAGCCTACACAGGCACGTGGACCGAAGGGCGCGGCAACTTCTCAGCGGGCAGCATCCGCACTACCACGCAGGCCGGTGCGCAGTGCTTCTGCCAGTACACCTGTCCGCAGCCGCACCGGCTGTTGCTGGGATCGCGATATGCCTTCAATGGCGCGACGGTGACGATACAAGTGGACTCGCAACCTGTGCGGACCGAGAACCTGTTTGTTGCGGGCGAGGACACGCTCGTGCGGCTCGACCTCGGGCTCCTGGCGGCGGGCTCGCACAACGTCAGGGTCACGCACGCCGGACCCGCGGGCCAGTACTTCTATTTCGACTTCCTCGAGATGGCGATTCCGGCGGGCGAGCTGCCAGAGTACACGGCGTCTCCGGTCGTGTCGCCTGCGACGGACTGGGACACCGATCACTCCATCGCGCTGCCCGCCGAGCGTACCGCCTGGATGATCCACGCCCTCGGTTTCCACGGCCGGCACAACTACTACGTGGGCGCGCTGTGGTTCTACGAACTCGTGCGCAACGGACACCAGTACGCCTCCGCCACGGTAACCTTCAACGGAACCCCGCTCTTCAGCCAAACCACGACGTTGCGCATCGGAACTGTTGGCGTCACGGATGAAGCGGTGATCAACCACCTGAATCGGATTGGTGACACCGCGTCGACGCTCGCGAAAGCGTTCGAACTCGAGCTGAACCGCGGATACACCGCTGTACACGCCGTGGCGTCGGGTAATGTGCTGACGATCTACGCGCGCGCGATGGGAACCATCGGCCACAACACGACCGTGTCGGCGAGTCCATCGGCGGGGGCGTTCAGCGTTTCCGTCAGTAGCGCGGCTCTCGCGGGTGGCGCCGATGGATCCTGGCACACGGATCTCACCGCGATTCCACGGATCAACCGGGCTTGCCGCGACTGGAGCCGTGCGTTCATCCAAGCGCTCGACAGCTACGGAGTCGATTCGGTGTCGGCGTTCAGCATGGGACTGCAACATGGCGATCCGTCACTCGCCGCTGGAATCGCACAGCGCTATCCGAGCGGCGCCGCGGTGGAGCTCACTACTCCCGCGCTGCAGACCAACTTCTCGCCGGTGAGCACGGAGTTCTGGCGTCAGGTCTACCTCGAGATGGCGCGCGTGATGGACGAGGCTGGAGTCACACCGTACCTGCAATTCGGCGAAGTGCAGTGGTGGTATTTTCCTTACGACGGCTCGGGAATGCCGTTTCACGACGCCTACACAAAGTCGCGATTCCTCGCCGAATATGGACATGCGCTAGCTGCGATCCCCGATGGATCCGTGAGCCCGGCTGCCTATCCGCATGAAGCGGAATTCCTGCCGGCGCTGATCGGCGAGTTCACGCAAGCGGTGATCGATTACGTCCGCGCCGAACTGCCCGCCAGCCGTTTCGAAGTGCTCTATCCGAACGACGTCAATGAAGGAGCGTTCAACCGGGTGGCCAACTATCCTGCCGCCACGTGGACCCCGGCAGTGCTCGATTGCCTCAAGACCGAGAGCTTCACCTACACGTTCTCGCACAACCTGGACCTGGCGCGAACCACCGTCGAGTACCCGGTCTCGCGCGGATTTCCGCGCGACAAGCGGGCGTTCCTGGTGGGTCTCATGGATCCTTTCACCGCCTGGCTCAAGGAAGTGAACTACGCACGGACCAGCAACATCGAGTCGATCGTGCTGTTCGCACTCGACCAGTTTTGTCTGATGGGATACGAAATCCCGCTGCCGAAAAGCATGCGGCGCTGCGCGAAGCAGGGTTGAACCCCGCTATCATAAAAATTTCCCCTGAAGATGCAGATTGAAGAGCAGTGCCTGGGCGGGGATGATGTCGCGGACCTCATCCGCCGCGATCTGCGCCCGCATTTCGACACCCTGGTCCAACGCCGTTCGACCCGCGAGCTGGAATCGTGCGCCATCTATCGCGGACTCGAGAACCGCTTCCGCCTCGCGCTCGAAACCGTGCACACGGGCCGCTTCGCTCTGCCGGATCCAGGCCCCAAGCCCGCCTACCGGATCCTGGCGTGGAACATCGAGCGCGGCAAGGAGCTTCGCGGCCAGATCGAGATGTTCCGCGGCCACGGCTACCTGAAGGACTGCGATGTGCTGCTGCTCACCGAAACCGACGCGGGAATGGTGCGCAGCGGCAACACCGATGTCGCGCGGACCCTGGCTTCCGAACTGGGCTTCGACTACGCGTTCTCACCCTGCTACCTGAGCCTGGTCAACGGATCCGGTCTCGAGCGTGAACTCGACGGACGCAACGACCTCGGACTCCACGGCAATGCGATCCTCAGCCGTTATCCGATGCGCGGTGTCCGCCGCATTCCCTTACGCAACGGAATCGACAAGATGGCGAGCAACGAGAAGCGTCTTGGCAACCAGACCGCGCTTGCCGCCACGATCGAATTCCCCGGACATCCTGTCACCGCCGTGTGCGTGCATCTGGACGCGAATTCCTCGCAGCGCCACCGCATGGAGCAAATGAGTGACATCGTCGACGCGATCCCGGAGTCCGGCCCTGTGTTGTTGGGCGGCGATTGGAACACCACCACCTACAACTCCTCCACCGCCTTCCACGCCATCATGGGCTACTGGCTGCGCGTGTTCATGGGTCCTGAGCGCGTCATCAAGAGGCACTTCCTGCATCCCTACCGGTGGTTTGAGCGCGAGCTGTTCCAAATGATCGAGCAGCGCGGATTCGACTACCGCGGATGCAATCTCGAAGGTGAACACACGATCTTCTATGGCCTCGCCGATCCCGGCCAGAACAAAGCGCTGCGCGAGTGGGTTCCCGGCTGGTGCTTCCCGTTCATCCGTTGGGCGCTGCGCAACACCAACGGCGGATGCCCGTTGAAGATCGACTGGTTTGCCGCGCGCAGCCTTGCCTGCGCCAACCCGCAGGTCCTGCACGACGTCAACACCGGCCCCCGCGGACCTCTCTCCGACCACGACGCCATCGGCGTCGAGATCATCCCTGCCAGGAGCACCCATGGAAACTGACATCGCCGCTCAGATCCAAGAACGCGAGCAGCGGCATCTGCTGCAGAACTACGCCCGCTATCCATTGGCGCTCGACCGCGGCAAAGGATCCTACCTGTGGGACTTCAAGGGCAAACGCTACCTCGATCTCATTACCGGGATCGGCGTCAACGCGCTGGGGCACGGCCATCCGCGAATCCTCAAAGCGATCCGAGAGCAATCCGCCCGCCTGATCCACTGCTCGAATCTCTATTACCACGAGTTCCAGGGCAAGCTGGCCGAGCGGCTCTGCAAGATGAGCGGCCTTGACCGCGTCTTCTTCTCGAACTCGGGGGCGGAATCGGTGGAAGGCGCGATCAAGATGATGCGCGCGCACGGACACCGCATCGATCCGCTATCGAAGTTCGAAATCATCACGCTCGACAACTCGTTTCACGGCCGCACGTGCGGCGCGATTTCAGTGACGGGCAATCCGAAATACCGGAAGGACTTTGAACCGTTGCTGCCCGGGGTCCGCTTCGTTCCGGCGAACGATATCCGTGCGCTTGAATCGGCGTTCAGTGAGCGCACGGCGGGCGTGATCATCGAGGTGATCCAGGGCGAGGGCGGCATCTACCCGGTTGGTCTGCCGCTGCTCAAGAAGGCGCGCCAGTTGTGCGATCAGTTCGACGCGCTGCTGGTGTTCGACGAGATCCAATGCGGCATCGGCCGGGCCGGTGTCCACTTCGCCTATCAGTCGCTCGAGGAGCGGATCCTGCCGGACGTCATGGTGACTGCCAAGCCGATCGCGGTGGGACTGCCTCTCGGCGCCGTGGCCGCCAACGAGCGGGCTGCCGCGGCGATCACCGCCGGCATGCATGGATCCACGTTCGGAGGCGGTGTGCTCGCGACGCGGGTCGCTCTCGAAGTGATGGACCTGATCGATGAACTGCTTCCCAACATCCGCGCGCGCTCGGACCAGTTCAAGGACGGCCTCGAAAAGCTCAAGTCCAAGCACGGCTTCATCACGGATGTCCGCGTTTTCGGATTGATGATCGGGATCGAGCTCGACCGCCCAGGCAAACAGCTCGTCACCGACGCGATGAACGCGGGACTGCTCATCAACTGCACGCACGATACAGTGTTGCGCTTCCTGCCGCCCTTCACGATCAGTGAGCGGGAAGTGGCATCGGCGTTACGGATCCTCGGGAAGCTGTTCACCAAACCGCCCGCGCTGCCCGAATCACAGTAGATCGGCGCGCTGGCGCTTCTCCAACTCCTTGACGATCTTGCCGACATCCTGCGCGCGGCTGCGATCCATAACGAGCAGCGCGTCCGGGGTGTCGACGACCACCAGGTCCTTCACGCCCACCAGTGCCACCAGCTTGCCGCCCGCTTCGACGAAGCAGCCGCTGGATCCCTCGATCACCGCGTGGCGCGGCGCTGCGTTGCCCTGCTCATCGCGTCCGGCAAGCTCGTAGACAGCGTTCCAGCTTCCGAGATCATTCCAGCCCGTCTCCGCTGTCGCGATCGCCGCCACCAAGCCTTGTTTGGCAGCCGGCTGCATCACGGCGTAATCGACCGAAATGTTCTCGCAACGTGGATAGACAGACTTCAGCGCTGCGCTGAACTTCGAGGATCCGTACCGGGGCAGCGATGCGAGCAGCGACGCCGTCTTGGGCAGGAACCGCCGCATTCCGTCGAGGAAGACGTCCGGACGCCAGAAGAACATCCCGGCGTTCCAGTAGAACCTTCCGGCGGCGAGGAACGCTTCCGCTTCCGGTTCTTTGGGTTTTTCGCGGAACGCCCGCAGCGTGTAGACGCTCTTGCCGGCCGCAAACCCCTCGGGAAACTCGAGATAGCCATAGCCGGTCTCGGCCCATCGCGGAAAGATCCCCAACGTGACGATCTTGCCTTCCGCGGCCGCACGGAACGCAGGCTTCAAATACGAACGGTAGACCGCGGGCTTTGAGATGTGATGATCCGCTGGAAACACGCCGATCACCGCCCTCGGATCCGCGGCCGCGATGATCTGCGTGGCGAGCGCGAGACATGGCGCCGTGTTGCGCTGTTCAGGCTCAGCGATCACCTGCCGCCCCGGGACCCCGGGGCACTGGCGGCGAATATCCGCACGCAGATGCTCATTGGTGAGGATCCAGGTCCGCTCCGCTGGAATCACCGGAGCCAACCGCTCAAGCGTCTCCTGGAGCAGTGTCTTCTCGGTGAGGAACGGGAGGAGCTGCTTCGGCGTGCGTGTCCGGCTGCGCGGCCAGAACCGGGTGCCGCGTCCACCGGCGAGGATCAGCGCGTACTGGTTGCCGGACATCTAGCCGGGGATCTGATATCCGCGGATCAGCTTGAACGTACGCTTCCAGCGGGTCTTGGTGAAGAAGTTCTGCGCCAGGTCGAGAATGTGGTCGAGCCCGATGTTGGAGCTTGCCAGACGTTCCGTCGGCGCGTCGTAGGACCAGTAGATGATCAGCGGCTTCCCGATAATGTTTTCGCGCGGGACAAAGCCCCAATAGCGGCTATCGAGAGAGGAGTCGCGATTGTCGCCCATCGCGAAATAGGATCCGGGCGGTACCACGACCTCGCCGTTCTCCACATGCTTTTCGAGCATCACCATGGCCGGATCGTACACCCGCACGTTTGGCTCGCCGGGGAAGTTGTCGCGATAGGAATCGAGGTACTCGCTCTTGTGGTACTTGTAAGGCTCGTTGAGCTGTTTGCCGTTGAGCGTCACCTGTTTGGCGCTGATTTTGATCCGGTCGCCCGGTACTCCAATGACGCGCTTGACGAAGGTCTGGCGGATGTCGACCGGATAGCGGAACACGATGATGTCGCCGCGTTGGACATCCTGGTAGGGCAGCACGTACTTGCTGACAGGGCCCGGCGGCGAATAGGTCAGCTTGTCCACCAGCAGGTGGTCGCCGATCAGCAGTGTGTCTTCCATGGATCCCGTGGGAATGACGAACGCCTGCACCAGCGTTGTGGTGCCAAAAAGCAGCAGCAGGATCGTCACGGTCCATTCCGAGATCGTGCCCCGCTGGGGCTCCATCTTGCCGCGGTTGCGGATTACATTGCGCAGCGTATCCGCGACGATCGTGGACACTCCCTGCCCCGCCAGGTCAGTTGCATTCGATGCCATGTCGCCCTCTTATTCTAACGAATTGTCCTCCGGGTCGGTTCCATCCGCCTCGGAAAACCGCCGCAACCCCGCAATGGCGTGCAGGGCGATGTAGATGTTGACCAGGCCCAGACCGCTCACCGCGCCGCGGAAATATCCGCTGTTCCATGTATGGCGCCACCACTCATACCACGACGCCTGCTCGTAGGATTCCGGCGTGAGGAGCGCGAAGTAGTTCACCGTCCAGTGATGCAGCCATGGAAATACGACAAGAAAAAGTCCCAGCTCGAAACAGAAAATCGCGAAGACCAGGCTGCCAGCCTTCTGGTACCACTTGTAGCGCCCCGCCATCAACCGAACAGGGACATCTGCCCCAGCCCCGCGGCCTGCCGCACCGGCTCATAGCTGAACCTGTGGTGTGGCGTCGGCCCATGTTCTTCAAGTGCCTTCAAGTGCTGGGGTGTCGAGTATCCCTTGTGGCTTGCGAATCCGTAGCCAGGATACTGGCGGTCCCAGTCGAGCATTGAGCGGTCGCGCTCCACCTTGGCGATGATGCTCGCCGCCGCGATGGACCGCGACAGCGCGTCGCCGTGGATGACGGCCTGCTGCGGAATCGCGGTCTCAATCCACAGCGCATCCACCAGCAGATAATCAGGACGCGGATCAATCCGCTCCAGGGCCAGGCGCATCGCCAGGCGCGATGCCTCCAGGATGTTGATCCGGTCGATCTGGTCCGGATCAACACTGGCGGCCGCCCAAGCAGCCGCCTTCACTGTAATCTCCAGGTACAATTCCTCGCGGCGCTCCGGATCGAGCTGCTTGGAGTCGTTCAGTCCGCGAATCGGACGCTCTGGGTCCAGAACCACCGCGCCCGCGTACACGGGTCCGAACAGACAGCCGCGGCCTGCCTCATCGAGGCCCGCCACCCGCCGGTAACCTTGCGAGTGCGCCTGCTTTTCCAGCCGGAAGGTGCACCGCACGTGGTTGCCCGCCGGACTACTCGCGTTCCCGAAGCCGGGCGGCTTTGCCCCTGAGCCCGCGCAGGTAGTAGAGCTTGGCCCGGCGCACACGTCCCGTGCGGACCAGTTCGATCTTGTCCACCACCGGGGCGTGAACCGGGAAGATCCTTTCCACGCCGTGTCCGAAGCTGATCTTGCGGACCGTGATGGTGTAGCTCACCCCGATGTTGTTCCGCGCGATCACCGTTCCTTCGAACGCCTGCAACCGCTCCTTGTCCCCTTCCCTGATCTTTACCTGGACCCGGACGGTGTCACCCGGACGAACGGCCGGGACCTTTTCTTTCTTGTGCTTGTTCGCGATCTTCGCTACCAGTGCGTTGGTCATGAGACTACTTCCTTCGAAATTCCTGCTATCAGATCCGGCCGGTTGCGCGCGGTCTTTTCCAGTGCCGCCTCGTGCCGCCACTTCCGGATCGCCGCATGATTGCCGCCGAGCAGGACTTCAGGGACTTTCCATCCCCGGAACTCCGCCGGCCGCGTGTACTGCGGACAGTCGAGAATCATTCCACCGGATCCGGCTGGAGCCGCAAACGACTCATGAACCGTGGATGCTTCGTTGCCAAGAACGCCGGGCGTCAGGCGGCCAACCGCATCCATGATCAAAGCCGCGGCCAGTTCGCCACCGCTGAGAACGATATCGCCTATCGACAACTCTTCATCGGCCAGGTGCCCGGCTACGCGCTCGTCCACACCTTCATAGCGGCCACAGATAAAGAGAAGTTCCTCTAAGTGTACCAGTTCCCGAGCCTTGGCTTGGGTGAACAATCGCCCCTGGGCCGACAACAGGATCACTTTTTTGCCCGGGCCGCGCTCCGGCCAGATCGACTCCACCGCGTCAAACAACGGCTCACACTTCATCAGCATGCCTTCCCCGCCACCGAACGGACGGTCGTCCACGGTCTTGTGGCGGTCGCGTGTCCAGTCGCGCAGGTTGTGGATCCGCACGCCGATCAGGCCGGATTCGATCGCCTTGCCCAGCACGCCGTGGCGCAGGATGCTGTCGAAAAAATCCGGAAAAATGCTGACGATATGGAAGATCATCGCGGGTTCAAACCGGCCAGGCCTTCGGGCAGCCTTGCCAGGATCCGCCTTCCCACGGTGTCGATGTTGACGCAGATTTCGCGCACGAAGGGCACCAGGATTTCGCCTCCGCCCGGTGCCAGCACCTCGAGCAGCACGGGAGCACCCGCCGTTTCCTGCCAGCCTTCGACGCGGCCCAGAGGCTCGCCCGACCCGGCGTCAGCCAGCTCGCACCCGACCAGGTCAGTAAAATAGACCTCGCCGTGGCCAAGCGGAGCGCGCTCTGATAACGGAACACAGACGTCGAGCCCGCGCAGCCGTTCTGCGTCCTCAATGGAGTCCACACCGGCGAATTTCAGCACCAGCCGGCCGTCATGCAGCCACGCGTTCTCAACACGCACGCGGGGCGTGTCCGGGCGCGGCCCGTCCGGCCCGCCGAGGAGAACTTCGATGCTGTTGAACCGTTCCGGTCCGCTGGTGAACAGCGTGGCGAGCACTTCGCCCCGCCTGCCCCGGCTCCGCTCGATCCGGGCCAGAGTCACCCACTCGGGCGGAACGTCCAAAGCTACTCCAGGATTTCCAGAGTAAACCGGCGGTTCAGCTTCATCCCCGTTGCACCGAGAAGCGTGCGGATGGAGCGCGCGGTGCGCCCCTGTTTGCCAATCACCTTGCCGAGATCGCTCGGCGCGACCTTCAGTTCGAGCACCGTTACCTGCTCTCCCTGGATCTCCCGTACTATCACTTCTTCCGGAATGTCGACCAGTGCCTTTGCGATCTCCTCGATCAGCGCCCGCACCTCCATCATCCCCGTTGTAGCAGCCATCGCAGGGCCTCCTGTAGTCCTCGTATACCGTCGAGCCCCCTCGCCGGTTAGCGCCCTTTGATTAAGCCGCTACCGGAGCCGGATTGGCCCTGAGAAGCCGCTGCACCGTATCCGACGGCTGCGCACCACATTTCACCCAATGGGTGAGCCGTTCATGATTCAACTGCACCTTCGCGGGATTCGCCACTGGATCGTAGTGCCCTACCACCTCGACGCACCGGCTGTCCCGCGCGCGCCACCCTTCAATCACCACGACCCGGTAGGCTGGCTTCTTCTTCGCACCGAACCGGGCCAAACGAATCTTCAACATCTTCGAAACGATACTCCTATTTCAACTTAAAAGGCAATCCTAGCACACCCGGGCTACCACTTTCCCGGAAAGGGGGGCATCTTGAACTTGCCCATCCGCTTTCCAAGCATGGCGCCCAGCTTTCCACCGCCGGCTCCCATCCCCATCAGTCCGCCGGAGATGGACTTCATCATCTTCCGCGCCTCGCCATACTGCTTCAGCAAATTGTTGACGTCCTGCACCGTGGTGCCGCTGCCCTTGGCGATCCGCCGGCGCCGGCTCCCGTTGATGATCATGTGGTTGGCGCGCTCACGCGGCGTCATCGAGTCGATGATCGCCACCACGCGCGTCAACTCCTTCTCGTCCACCTTCTGCTTCTGCAGCTCCTTGAAGATGCCCACCTTGGGCATCATCTCCATGAGCGATTCAAGCGAGCCGATCTTGCGCAACTGGGTCAACTGATCGCGGAAGTCCGACAGCGTGAAGTCGTCCTCGAGCAGCTTGCGCTGCATCTCCTCGGCCTTCTTCTGATCGATGTTCTCTTCCACCTTCTCGATCAGCGACAGCACGTCGCCCATGCCGAGGATCCGCGAAACCACCCGCTCAGGATGGAACGGCTCGAGCGCATCCGGCTTTTCGCCCGTTCCAACGAACTTGAGCGGCTGTCCGGTCACCTGGCGGATCGAAAGGGCCGCGCCACCCCGGGCGTCGCCATCCATCTTGGTCAGGACAATGCCGGTGATGCCGAGCCGCTTGTGAAACTCATCGGCGCTCTTCACAGCGTCCTGTCCAGTCATCGCGTCGGCGACAAACAGGATCTCGGCGGGCGTCAACGCATCCTTCAACTCCGACAGCTCGGCCATCAACTCATCGTCGATATGAAGGCGGCCCGCTGTGTCCACCATTACCGTGTCGCGCCCGGTCTGCATCGCTTCGCGCCGCGCGCCGCGCGCCAGCTCCAGCGGACGGTTCTCGCCTTCCGGACCCGCGAACACCGGAATCTTCAGGTCCCGCGCAAGCACCGCGAGCTGTTGCCGCGCCGCCGGACGGTAGACGTCCACCGACACGAGAACCGGCGTCCGTCCATTCTTCACAAGCCACTTGGCGAGCTTGGCGGTCGACGTGGTCTTGCCCGAGCCCTGCAAGCCAACCATAAAGATCACGGTCGGCGGCTCGTTGGCCATCCGGAGCTTCGATTGGTGCGTCCCAAGGATCTTCACCATCTCGTCGCGCAGGATCTTGACCACCTGTTGTCCGGGCGATAGCGCAGTCAGGACTTCCTGTCCGAGCGCCTTCTCCTTGATCCCGTCGATCAACTGCTTGACCACCTTGAAGTGGACGTCAGCCTCGAGCAGCGCTACGCGAATCTCGCGTAGCCCAGCTTCCATGTTCTCGGCGGTGAGCTTTCCCTCACCCCGCAGGCTCTTCAACGCCCGCTGGAGCTTTTCGGAGAGATTTTCGAACATTGGGAGGAGATGGCCGGATCGGGCCTTTGGACGAGGCTCTTCAATTATACCGCGATGACGCTCGCCAGTACCTCCGGGTCGACGTTGCCGCCCGAAATCACGATCCCGGTGCGCCCCAGACCCGCGGGGAGCCTTCCATGCATCACCGCGGCGGTGGCCGTTGCGCCGCTCGGCTCGGCCAGGATCTTCATGCGGAACAGCAGGAACCGCATCGCCTCGCGAATCTCCTCGTCGCTCACCACCACGATCTCCTCGACGTTCTGGCGGACCGCTTCGAACGTGAGCTTTCCGGGCGCGAGCGTCCGCAGCCCGTCGGCGATGGTGCCGGGCGGCGGGATCTCGATGATCCGGCCGGCGGCGATGGACTGGCGGAAGTCATCCGCACTCTCGGGCTCGACACCGTAGATGCGAATCCCGGGCCGCAGCGCTTTGGCTGCGATCGCGCAGCCCGAGATCAACCCGCCTCCGCCGACGCATACCACGAGCGTGTCGAGGTCCGGCAAGGCTTCGAGCAGTTCTTTTGCCACGGTTCCCTGTCCCGCGATCACGGCGGCATGGTCGAAGGGCGGAACGATGGTGGCGCCGGTTTCCGCCGCGATCCGCTCGCCGATCACGTTGCGGTTCTCGCGCATGCGGTCGTACAACACGACTGTCGCTCCATAGCCCCGTGTCGCATTGAGCTTGGACTTGGGCGCGTCATCCGGCATCACGATCGTGGCGCGGATCCCGGCGTGGCGCGCGGCGATGGCCGTGGCCTGCGCGTGGTTGCCGGACGAATAGGTCACCACGCCGTTGGCGCGCTGCTCCGGCGGGAGCGAGAAGATCGCGTTGGCCGCGCCGCGGATTTTGAAGGCCCCGCCCAACTGGAAGTTCTCGCATTTGAAGAAGGCATCCGCGCCGTAGTGCGAATTGAAGGTCCGTGATGTGAGGACAGGAGTGGGCTTGGCCACGGGCGCGATACGTTCCGCCGCGGCAACGATGTCTTGATAGTCCGGTAGCAAGGATCCAGGATCGCACAGGCCGCCGCCCCGCGGACTCTGTCCGTCTTCGGACAAGAAACCGTGCGCATCGGTCTGTTCACCGCCATGCCCGTCAAATGGGATATTGAAGCCAACTGGCGAGCGATCATCTCGCCATAAACCGCGGTCACTTGATGCGGCGGCGGATCGACTCTAGCGAAGTGTGGATGGCCAGGTGCGGGTCAAACAGGTGGGCCCCGTTGACTCAACCTTCGCTAATGGCTGGCGATAACCTCGTCGAGCAGATCCGGGTGATGATCGAGCAGCCTCAGCAGCTTCACCAGCGCCAGCGGCGGCTTGGTCCTGCCGTTTTCGTAACGCGGACCCGGGCGATAAACGCGGGGTCGACGAGAGGCGTTTACCTGCTTGGCGAAGTCCAGCATTGCGGAACTAACCCGGACCGATTCCTGAGCAGTGAGGACGCTCTCCCCGCAGGCCGGGCAGTAGTCCCCACGAACGGCGGGAATCGTGGTCCTTTCGCCTTTGTATGTGTAGGGGATGTCGCGCGTGTCGCGAACCAGTTTCGCCGCCCCACAAGACGGACATTTCATGATTGCTCCTCCTATCACAACCGCTTGAATGAGACGACGAGCACATCGTCGACCACCGTGAGCTTCAGATAGAGATCTCCGGCTCGCGTCCCTGGGCGGCAGACGTCCGGCCATATGCGATGGACAACCGCGGCGATCTGCTCGAAGCCGAACCCAGCGCGACAGCACCGTCGAGCGCTGAAACCGCGGCGCGGATCTTTCCCGCTACAACCAGGGCCTTGACGGCCTCTAGTGAATAGTCCGGTAGCACGGATTTAGGATCGCACAGGCCGCCGCCCCGCGGACTACAATACACGTGAGGCACCACCAACATGCACCGGATCCTGATTCTCCTCGCCGCCGCCCTGTCCTCCTTCGGACAAGAAACTGTGCGCATCGGTCTGTTCACCGCCATGCCCGTCAAATGGGATCTTGAAGCCAACTGGCGCGCGTTCGAGTCGACGTTCCTCCGCCACGCGGCCGAGAAGCCGGACCTGGTCATCACACCCGAGTGCTTCCTTGACGGCTATGCCGCGGCGGCCAAGGACTGGACTCCGGAGAAGTTCGACCAGATCGCGCAGGACGAGAAGACGAGCCCCTACATCACCAAGGTCCGCGAGCTGGCTGAAAGGCACAAGATCGCGATCCTGTTCGGCTATACCGAGAAGAAGAACGGCAAGTACTACAACGCCGCGTTGATGATCGACCGCAACGGCCAGCCCACGGGACGCTACTACAAGACCCACCTTCAGGCGCATGATCTCCGGTTCACTCCGGGCGACGATCTTCCGGTCTTCGACACCCATTGGGGCAAGATGGGAGTCATGATCTGCGCGGACCGCCGGTGGCCCGAAACAGCACGCGTGCTGCGGCTCCGGGGGTCGCGGCTGACGCTGGTGCCGTCCTACGGGATGTGGCATGTCGACAATGAGTGGTGGATGCGGACCCGGTCCTACGAGAACGAGAACTTTCTCGCCTTCGCGCATCCCAACGTGGCGTTCGTCACCGATCCCAAGGGGCAGGTGATTGCCAAGCACCAGTCCACGCTGCCGGGGATGCTGGTCACGGAGGTGGATCTGTCGCAGGTGACGGAGAACAAGCACATGCGGGACCGGCGTCCGGAGTTGTATAAAGATCTGGCGCTGCCGCAGTGATGGCGTGAACAAGGCGTTCTATATGCGGGCGATGATCGCCGCCGAAAACCGGTTGTATTGGAGACGATGACGCTCGACGATCTCTCCGATTTCTTCGACCGCCACAGTGCGGTGGAACTCCTGGATCAAGGAATCATGGAAGTCGACCCCGATACTTCGGACCTCGACCGGATGCTGGCCGAGTACCGGATCGAGGGCATGCGCCGCGAATCGGTCCAGCGCTGATCTATTCCCCTCAATCCAAAGCAGCCATCAGCGAGTCGACGCTCCGCCATTGAAGCAGGCTGCTGGACTGGCCGGACCACACCGACATCAGATCCACGCGTCCCTGCTTCAACGCCACTTCGTGCAGCGGCGTCATCGCCCAAAGTTGTGCCGGATACGGTAACAACGGCGCCGCCCGCAGCTCATCCTGCAGGCGATTCCGGACAGCGCGCGCCAGGCGTCCCGTGAAGACTCGCGAAAGCGCTGTGCGATGTACCGTGCCATTGAGAAGGATCTCCCGGTGAAGGGCGGGCGCGCCGGACTCGTTGCAGGCCAGGAATGCCGTCCCAAGCTGCGCCGCTTGGGCGCCCAGGTTTAACGCGGCGACGACTCCCCGCGCGTCAGCGATTCCACCCGCAGCGATCACCGGGATGCCGATCGCGCGGGCGCATTGCGGGACCAGCGACATCGTCCCCTCGAGCGAATCCTCCGCGGCGTCGAGAAACGAGGGACGGTGGCCACCCGCTTCCATTCCGGACGCAATCACGGCATCGGCGCCGCCCTGCTCGAGAGCAACCGCTTCGTCTACCGTCGTCGCGGTGCCCGCGAGGATGATTCCCAAGCGTTTGCAGGAGCCAACGATTTCGCGGGAGGGGATTCCGAACACGAAACTGAATACCGCGGGCCGCGCTTCGATCACTGCACGCGCCTGTTCCTCGAAATCGTAAACCGCTTTCTTTTCAGGCAGCGGAGGTACCGCGATGCCGAGTTCCTGGAAGTAGCGCTGAAGCGAGCCATGCATCCGCATCAGGGCCTCGCCGGAAGGGTGTGCGCCGCCCTGGTCGTGATTCGAGACCCAAAGGTTGAGAGCGAACGGCCGTGTGGTCAGTTTGCGAATGGCGGCGGCTGTTTCGAGGATCGCCGAGGGAGACAAGCGGTGTGCGCCGAAGGATCCGAGTCCACCGGCGTTGGAGACCGCGGCCACGAGGCGTACCGTTGAGTATGCGCCGCCAAATGGTCCCTGGACGATCGGTCGTTCCACACCGAGACGCGGAAGCAGTTCTGGAGCCACGGCCTTGACTTAACTCGCCGCGCAAGATGGGCATTTCGTCATGGTTGTTTCTCCTCCCATCCATCTTACGCAACCCTCCGCAACGTACAATGGTCCGCAGCCCATCCGATGATCCTGAAACGCCTCCTCTTCACCGAACTCAACCGCACCGACCTCCGCCAAGCCGCACCGGACGCCCTCGTGCTCTTCCCCCTCGGCGCAGTCGAACAGCACGGACCCCACCTCCCGGTCGGCACCGACTACTTCACCGTCGAACGCATCGCCCGCGACGCCGGAGCGATCGCCGCCGCGCAGATTCCCCTGCTGGTCGCGCCCGCCATGCCCTTCGGCTGCTCGCAACATCACATCCCCTTCGGCGGGACCTTTTCGATGACCTCGGATACCTACTACCGTGCGGTGTTCGAGATGGTGCTGGCCGTCGTCCAGTCCGGATTCCGCCGCATCTTCCTGCTCAACGGCCATGGCGGCAATCACGAGCTGTTGCAGCTTGTCGCCCGCGACATTGCGCTGCAGCACCCCGCCCACGTGGCCGCGGCATCCTACTGGACCATCGCCTGGGACGCCCTGGTCGCCGAGGGAGCCCACAAAGGAATGCGCCTGCCCGGCCACGCCGGAAACTTCGAGACCTCGCTCATGCTCGCCCAGCATCCGGACATCGTTCCCGCCAACAGGCCCCATCGCGACAACGTTGGCGACACGGATCCTCGCAACTTTGCCCGGCCCTACCGCGCCGAGCATCCTGGGTTCTGGCAGAGCATCGATGGATTTACCGACAGCCCCGACCAGGCTGACGCGGACCGTGGCGCGCGCTACCTGGCGGTCATCGCCGGGTCCGTTGCCGCTGCTTTAACAGAGTTTTACAACGCGTCCGCGTAAACGAATGGCCCCAAGAGCACGTCTATCCTCACGGTAAGCCATGCGCGCGCTAGTCCTGGTCCCGTTGTTCCTCGCCGCTCAACAGCAGCCCCCAGGGGTGGCGAGCGTCGAGGGACGGGTGCTGAACCAGATCACCGGTGAAGGCGTCCGCAAAGCGATCGTGACCCTCGAGTCCGGTGAAGGGCGGAGCATGCAGCGGTGGAGCTTTATTACGACGCCCGACGGCACGTTCCGCGCCGAAGGCCTCCCCGCGGGCCGCTACCGGATCCGCTCAGAGAGGACAGGCTTTGTCGCACGGTTCCTGCGGGAACCGCTCAGCGTGACTCCGGGTGGCACCTCGCATGCGCCAGAGATCCGGATGATGCCCCATGCTGTCATCACCTGCCGCATTACGGACGAGGACGGAGATCCGGTCCAGGGCGCGTCGATCCAGGCGAGCCGGTACCAATACTCAGCGGGACGGCGCATGTTGATGCCAGTGTCCTCCGCGGGGACGAACGATCTCGGCGAATTCCGCATGCACGGACTGTCCCCTGGCCGCTACATCGTCAGCGCCACACGGATGGGATTCGGCGGGCGCGGCTCCGGCCCTGGCCCGGGTCCTGGCGGTCCGCCGTGGATGATGGCGCGCTCCACCGAGCAGCTCCACTACGCAACGGTCTACCATCCGGGTACAGTGGACCCGGCGGCCGCATCAATGGTGGATATCGCCGCAGGGCAAGAGTTTCGCGGGATGGACCTGCGGATGTTCAAGGTCCCCGTGGTCACGGTCCGTGGCGTGGTAGCAGGAATGGAGGCGGCCCCGGGTGAAGGCGCGCGGCGCGGCGGGGGTCCGGGCGCCGTTGTCTACTATTACCCCAGGAGTGACGCGCGGTACCTTCCTGGTGAGCGGCGTCCCGCCCAGGTGGATCCGCGGACGGGCAAGTTCGAATTGCTGGGGGTCCGGCCAGGCAGCTACACCTTGATTGCCCAACAGCACCTGGGCCGGAACACGCGCGTCGGCGTGTCCCTTCTCGACGTCGGACACTCCGATATCGGCGAGGTGAAGATCAGCGTGACTGACCGCCCCAATGTCAAGGGAACCGTCGCCATCGAGGGCGGACAAACTACCGCGGACCTCAAGACCGTACTCCTGCAATTGTTCCCCAGCATCGGATTCGATAGCGGACAGACCGCGCATCCCGAGGACAGCGGCTCGTTCGAGTTTGAGGCGACGCCTGTCCCGCACCGGGTGGGCGTGCTGCAAGTCCCGGCCGGGTTCCACCTGAAGTCGATTGAGTGGGCGGGACAGGAAGCGCCCGGCGGAGTCATCGATCTGACCCACGGCGGCGGATCGGAGCTGCGCATCAAGCTCGCCCCTGGGGTGGGCTCCATCTCCGGCGTCGTCCGCAACGACAAGGGCGACCCCGTGCCGTCCGTCAAGGTGACGATTGCGCCCGAGTCGAAGTATGCGGCCTGGTTTGAGATGTACAAGGAGGCCTTCGCGGGTCCGGATGGCGTGTTCCAGTTCGACAATCTCCGGCCTGGGTCCTACCGTGTTTACGCTTGGGAGAGTATCGAGAACGGCGCCCACCAGGATGCCGAGTTCCTGAAGGCCTTCGAGACCCAGTCGAGCCCCGTGTCGGTGGAGTTGGGCGCAACCGCCACCGTCCACCCCAAACCCATTCGCGTAGGAGGAAACAGCGTGCTATGATGCCCCTGCGAGGGCAGCACCATGTTTCGAATCCTCACGCTCTGCGTTTCCGGCCTGGTTTTGCTGGCCGGGGACAAGAATTTCACGCCCGGCGAGGCGTCCAATAAGGTCGCGCGGCTGGAGGCTAAGCTCCATATGGATAAGCAATCGATCGAGCGTGCCGTGGGTGCAGGGATGGACACCGGCATCGTCGTGGTGGAGGTGAAACTGACGCCCGTGGGCGGTGGAAAGCTCGACGTGAATCGCGACGACTTCCTGTTGCGCTCTGACCGCGACGGACAGCGGTCCACGCCGTACTCCGCGTCGCAGGTCGCCGGCAGCAGCGTCCTTGTGGTGCGCACGACAGGCTCGGGGGGTGGAATCACGTCGGAGAATCGCGGGCCCATCTGGGGTGGACTCGGTGGCTCGCGCCCGTCCCGTGTCGGCGGCGACGGCACCATGGTCGGCAGCGGAACCGCGGGCGCCTCTTCGGCTACCGCGGATATCCAGAGCGGCGGCAAGCAGAAGGAGAATCCTCTGCTCGCGGTTGTCGAAGAGAAGATCCTGCCCGAAAAGGAGACCTCCGGACCAATCTCGGGGCAACTGTATTTCCTCATGGACGGCAAGCAGAAGATCAAGGACATCGAGCTGCTCTATAAGACTTCCGAGGGCCGCTTGTCGGTCCGGTTCAAACAATAATCACGAGATGCGCATCTCCGATATCGACACGCCCGCGATTTTGATCGACGTGGACATTATGGAGGCGAACCTGTCGCGGGTCGCCTCCTATGCGAAGCAGCACGACTTGCGAGTGCGGCCGCATACCAAGACTCACAAGATCCCGGCGCTTGGGCGCAGGCAATTGGACCATGGCGCGGTGGGGCTCACGGTGGCCAAGACGGGTGAGGCCGAAGTGATGCTTTCCTCAGGCACGCCGGACCTGCTCGTCGCCTATCCGGTGATCGGGCGGCGCAAGCTGGAGCGCCTGGCCGAGGTGGCACGCAAGACCCGCGTTACAGTGTCGCTCGACAGCCTGATCGCCGCGCGGCAGCTCTCCGACGCCGCACGTGAGGCGCAGGTGGAGTTCGGAGTGCTGGCTGAGGTCGATGCGGGACTGGGCCGGGTCGGAGTGCCCCCGGGCGAGCCGTTGGTGGCGCTCGCCAAAGGGATCCAGAATCTGCCGCGGCTCGACCTTGAAGGGTTCACGTTCTACCCCGGCCACATCCGGTCGGGGGATGAGCAGGGCGAAGCGGAGATCGCCAAGCTGAGCGCGCTGGTGGACACGTTGATCCGGCAGTTCAAGGCCGCCGGCTTGCCCACACGGATCGTCAGCGGCGGATCCACGCCAACTCTGTTCCAGTCGCACAAGGTCCCTGGCGTGAACGAAATCCGGCCAGGCACCTACATTTTCAATGACCGCAATACGGTTGAGTCCGGCGCCTGCGGATGGAACGATTGCGCCGCCACGATTCTGGCGACCGTTGTGTCAACCGCCCGGCCCGGACACATGATCATCGACGGCGGATCAAAAACGTTTTCGACGGACCGGCTAGTGACCGGCGAGGCGACGTTCGGCCAAGTGAATGAAGCGCCTGGGGCGCTGTTCCACAAGATGAATGAGGAGCACGGCTACATCGACCTGCGGCGCGCCGAGAAGCAGGACTTCCAGCCCGGAGACCGGGTGCGGATCATCCCGAATCACATCTGTGTCGCGATGAACCTGCACGAGCAGGTGTACGGCGTGCGCGGCAACGAGGTCGTCGAGGTTTGGAAGGTCGAAGCGCGCGGAAAACTTCAGTAGTGCAAGGGGAAGTCGTATGACCAAGCTTATTTTGCCGGTGATGTTGACTGGCGTGATGGCGCTCGCTCAGAGCCTTCCGCCGGGCGTTCAGAAAGTCACAACGGTCGAGGGGATCACGGAGTACCGTCTGGAGAACGGGCTTCGCGTGCTGCTGTTCCCCGAGCCATCCAAGACCACCGCCACGGTGAACATTACCTACCTCGTCGGATCGCGCCACGAGAACTACGGCGAGACCGGCATGGCGCACCTGCTCGAGCATCTCGTGTTCAAGGGATCGCCGCGCCACACCAACATCCCCAAGGAGCTGAGCGACCACGGCGCGCGTCCCAACGGAACCACGTGGTATGACCGGACTAACTATTTCGAAAGCTTTAAGGCGACCGAAGAGAATCTGCGCTGGGCACTCGACCTCGAATCGGACCGGATGGTGAACTCCTTCATTGCGAAGAAGGACCTCGACAGCGAGATGACCGTGGTCCGGAACGAATTCGAGATGGGGGAGAACAGTCCGTTCAACGTCCTGATGGAGCGCGTCGCGTCGACCGCCTACCTGTGGCACAACTACGGCAAGACCACGATCGGCGCACGTGCCGACATCGAGAACGTGAGCATCGAGCGGCTGCAGGCCTTCTACCGCAAGTACTACCAGCCGGACAACGCCGTGCTGACGATCGCCGGCAAGATCGACGAGCGCCAGACGCTCGGCCTGGTGGTTGAGTACTTCGGCAAGATCCCCAAGCCCACGCGCGTGATCGATCCCACCTACACCAAGGAGCCCACACAGGATGGCGAGCGGACCGTGGTGGTCCGCCGGGTGGGCGACCAGAAGCTTGTGATGGTGCAATATCACGTGCCCCCCGGCGCGCATGCTGACAACGCTGCGCTGAACCTGCTGTCGAATGTGCTGGGCAATACACCCGCGGGAAGGTTGCACAAAGCGCTGGTGGAGACCAAGAAAGCCACCAGCACCTCGTCCATGATGTTCGACCTGCGTGAGCCGGGGATGCTGATTCAGGTGATCCGGCTCCGCAAGGATGGCGACGAGCAGGGAGCACGCGACATCGCCGTACAGACGATCGAAGGCTTCGCCGCCAAGCCGGTCACTGCCGAGGAGGTGGACCGCGCACGCCGCGACCTGATGAAGGGGTTCGATCTCACGTTGAACGACACTGAGCGGATTGGCATGGTGCTCAGCGAGTCGATCGCAGGGGGCGACTGGCGGTTGTTATTCTGGCAGCGCGACCGCATAGAGTCAGCGTCGATCGAAGATGTCCAGAAGGCGGCGCTGCGGTACCTGAAGCCGTCCAACCGGACCGTCGGTCTCTACATCCCGGAGGACAAGCCGGACCGCGCCGAGATCGACGCCGTGGCTGATCCCTCCTCGGTGGTCAAGGACTACAAAGGGCGGCAGGCGGTGTCGCAGGGTGAGGCGTTCGACCCGGCGCCGTCGAACATCGACCGCAGGACCGAGCGCGGCACGCTTCCCGGTGGGCTGAAGTACTCGCTGCTGCCGAAGAAGAACCGCGGCGAGAAGGTGAACCTGGTACTGAGCCTCCGCCTGGGTGATGAAAAGACGCTGTTCGGGAAGTCCTATGTGGCCGGCGCCACCGGCTCGCTGCTCGACAAGGGAACCTCGCGCCTCACGCGCCAGCAGATCCGCGACGAGTTCGACAAGTTGAAGGCGCAGGCCTCGGTGGGCGGCGGAACCACCAGTGCTTCGATCCGGATCGAGACGGTCCGCGCCAGCTTGCCCGCGGCGTTCCGTGTCGCGGCCGAGGTGATAAAGGATCCGGTGTTCCCGCAGAAGGAGTTCGATGAGTGGAGGCAGCGTGCGCTGGCTGGAGCCGAGGCGCGCCGCCGCGAGCCGCAGTCGGTCGCATCGGTCGAGTTCAGCCGCCATATGGAGCCGCATCCGAAAGGCGACGTACGGTATCAGGCGACGCCGGACGAGGACGTCGCGGGGCTGCAGGCTGTGACGCTCGACGAAGTGAAGCAGTTCTACAAGAGTTTCTACGGCGCCTCGGCGGGTGAGTTGACCATCGTCGGCGACTTCGACGCGGCGGAGATGAAGAAGCTCGCGGGCGAGGTCTTCGGCAACTGGAAGAGCGCGGCGCGGTACACGCGGATTTTAACGCCCTTCAAGCCAATCGAGGCGAAGAGCCAGAAGTTTGAGACTCCGGACAAGGCGAACGCGGCGCTGCTCGCCGGGTTCCCGATCCGGATCACGGACGAGGATCCGGACTATCCGGCGCTGGTCATCGGCAGCTACATCTTCGGTGGAGGGTTCCTCAACTCGCGGCTGGCGGCCCGGATCCGGGGCAAAGAGGGTCTGAGCTATGGCGTGGGCGGATCGGTGCAGGTGAGGCCCAAGGAGGATTCGAGCCGCTTTATCGCCTATGCGATCGCGGCTCCGCAGAATATCGAGAAGGTGGAAGCGGCGATGCGCGAGGAGCTGCAAAAGGCGCTCGAATCCGGCTTCACCGAGGAAGAAGTGTCCGCGGCCAAGAAGGGCTGGCTGCAGCAGCAGCAAGTGTCCCGCGCCCAGGATGGCGAGCTGGCGCAGACCCTGGGAATCCTAACGCACCTTGGCCGGACCATGGAGTTCACCCGCGGGGTCGAAGCCCGGATCGATTCACTGACGGCGGCGGAAGTGAATGCCGCGTTCAAGAAGCACATGGGTCCGGGGCAGTGGAGTGTGGTGAAGGCGGGGGACTTCGCGAAGAAGTAGGCCGGGCTGAGGGCGTCCGCGAGACTGCCGGAGCCGTCAGCCCTGAGGTTAACTGACGGTGTATTGTGGTGCTACTTTTCGGTCACGCGCATCGAGATCCGGCGGTTCTTGGCCCTCCCTTCCTCAGTCGCGTTGTCAGCCACGGGATGCTGGTCGCCGTACCCCTCCGCCGACAGGCGCTTGGCGTCCACGCCCAAGCGGATCAGCTCGTTCATCACGTTGTTGGCGCGGTCGGCGGAGAGCTTCATGTTGGCCGCCTTGTCACCCGTATTGTCCGTGTAGCCGCCGACTTTGATCGCGACCTTGGGGAACGCCTTCAGAATCGCGGCGATGTTTTCCAACTGCTCTTGAGAGGCTGGCTGGAGCGTCGCCTTGCCGGTGTCAAACAACAGCCGGTCAAAATCGAACCAAGTGGTCTTGTCGACTGGCCGCGCGGCATCCTCGATGAAATCGACCAGGCGGTTCTCGACGCCCAGCCTCGGGATGTTCAGTTCCACCCCGTTGGGCAGCTTCCGCTTGAAGAACTCGCCGAGCGCGGCCCATGCGGCCCTGGTTGCGTCCGTCAGCGCTGACGCAGCCGATGATGCGGTCTCCGTCGCGGTTTTGGCCGCCTCCTTGGCGACATCATGCACCGGCGGAGTCTTGCCCTGATTGAACACCCACAACACGCCAAACAGCAGCATCGCGCCCAGGACAATGGGCCACAGCCAGCCTGACCCGCCCGATTCGCCGCGGCCGTGCATCGCACCGGATCCGCCAGACGTGAGGCTGGCCAAACTGCCGAGCGCGCCCGTAATATCGGACCGCTGGGGCATCGAGCCGCCGGGCGTGAGCGCCCCGACAAGCTTCGGCACCAGAAATCCGAGCATGGAGGCTGCGGAGGCTTGCGAGGTCCCGGCGGCGTTCGACAGTTGCGAGAGCAAGCTTCCTCCGAGCGCCTTCTCCATGACGACGCCGGTGAGCGGTTCCCCGGTCCGCCCGGCCAGCCAGTCATTGACCACGCTGCCGAGTCCGGCGCTGCGTAACTTCTCCAGGAAGCCCGCGAATCCGCCCGAGTGCTCGTCGGCGAACAGGTTGAGCAGTGCCTTCAACAATCCTTGAATGGATTCGCTGCTGCTAATGCCGAACTGCGACACCGCAGCCCGGATGATTGATTCTAGGTTCATGTGACTCTTTCCTTTACCCCCCGAGGGGGGCCTCGATTGTACCACCCGATAGGGCAAAACCAGAAGACCCCAGGCTCGATACTCTATTAGAATGCCGATGCTGCAACGACTCCCGATCCTTGCCACGCTCGCCGTCCTTGGACTGCTCCTGGTCCGAACCCGCCCCGTCCACTCCCAAAATCCCCCGCTCCTCGACGACACCCACGCCGCCATCCGTGTCCACTTCGGACTCGAAGACACCGAGCCCCGCCCGTGGAAAGGCAGCATTCAAGTCGAAGGCGGCGAGCTCGCCGACCTCCGCAACTGGCGTCCCCGCCCCGGCGACAAGATCACGAAACCCGCGTTCGAGCTCGCCACACGCGCCGGCGTTAACTTTGTCAAGCGCCCCTGGGAGACGCCCGCGCTCGAACCCCAACGCCGGTTCAT
>Ga0194132_10001533_pt1 | contig 46506 bp, 38 predicted proteins | sample TA2KigOf80mmetaG_FD_148612 | JGI IMG/M metagenome (GOLD analysis project Ga0194132, IMG submission 148612) | Freshwater microbial communities from Lake Tanganyika, Tanzania - TA2015054 Kigoma Offshore 80m | ecosystem: Environmental > Aquatic > Freshwater > Lake | place: Tanzania: Lake... | reverse complement strand
GACCAATGCACCCTCTTATTACGCACGCATCCAGGCTGTCGACAAAGCCGGCAACCTCTCGGCCTTCTCGCCAAGCTCGACGGCGGTGTCTGTAGACCTCACGTCGCCCACCGTTGGCGGCGGGGGATTGATAACTGTAGCTAATGTTACGAGTTCGACGCTGAACCTCAACTGGTCTATTGGCTCAGATAATGCCTCTTCACAAACAAATTTAAGATATTTAGTTTACTACTCGTCCTTGGACAATATCGACACCTTGGCAAGGGTTCAAGCAAACGGCACGCCTTTTGGCTCGTGGACGACCAACATTAATTCAGCAACTGTGACGGGGTTGACACCAAACTCGTCCTATTTCTTCAACATACTCGTCGAGGATCAAGCTGGTAACCGCACGGCCTATCAGTCGGTCAACGGTGATACGAGCATGTCCACGCCCTGGACTTGGACAAAGGGTAGCAGCACCGGAGAAGGTAACCCTATCTACGGCAACCTGAATGTTGGTGCGGCAGCAAATACGCCAGGCGCGCGCAAACAAGGAGTGAGCTGGACAGACGGCTCCGGTGGCCTGTGGCTCTTCGGTGGAGCACTCACCAGCGGTGGTTCCACGGGCTACTATAACGACCTTTGGAAGTTTGACGGCACCCATTGGATCTGGCGCGGCGGCAGCCAAAGCCCCAACCAAGGTGGTACTTACGGTACCCTTGGCGTCGGCAACACCGTCAACGTGCCAGGGGCCCGCATTGGCGCCGTCTCTTGGACCGACTCGACAAACCGACTGTGGCTCTTCGGGGGTTACGGTTACGCCGGCAACGGCAGCCTTGGCTATCTCAACGACCTATGGAAGTTCGATGGTACCCAATGGACTTGGGTATCTGGAAGCAACAGCGCCAACACTGTCGGTAATTATGGATCGAAAGGTATAGTCCAATTCACGAACGTGCCCGGTGCGCGGCAAGGAAGCGTTTCGTGGATCAACTCAAGCAACGAGCTCTGGCTCTTCGGTGGTACCGGGCTCGATAGCGGAGGCAACACAGTCTCCTTTAACGATCTTTGGAAGTTTGACGGCACCGATTGGACCTGGATCTCAGGGAGCGACCTAGCCAACCAAGCTGGCGCCTACGGCACCAAAGGTATTGGCGCAAGCGAAAATGCTCCAGGAGCACGCCATAGCAGCGTCGCATGGGTGAACAGTTCCGGACACCTCTTCGTTTATGGTGGCTACGGTTACGATCTCAACGGACTCCAAGGCAAACTCAACGACCTATGGAAGTTTACTGGTGGTAGTTGGACCTGGATAGCGGGCGATTCGACCCGCAATAACCCAGGCGCCTATGGCCAAAAGGGTATGGCTGCCGTAACTAATCTACCTGGCGCTCGCGACGGAGCCATGGCATGGGCTGACAGCTCCGGTAACTTCTGGCTTTTTGGTGGCTCAGGTTTCGATAACAATAGCGTCAACGGTGTACTCAACGATCTTTGGCGCTTTGACGGCACCAACTGGACTTGGATTTCGGGAAGTACGTCGGTCAATCAACTCGGCATCTACGGCGTTCAAGGATCGGCCGGATCACTGAACGTCCCAGGCTCCCGCAATCAGGGCGTAGCCTGGGTTGATGGTTCTAGCGTACTTTGGCTTTTCGGCGGTTTTGGTTACGACCAAGCTGGAAACATTGTTCACATGAACGATTTGTGGAAAGGCAAACCTTAGAAAGAAGAAAGTAAGACGGTTGAGGATTCGATGGCAGCGATGCGAGCAAGGCGCTATTGGGAATGGCTCACTCTAGGCATCATAGGTGCTTTGGCTAATCCAGCTTCGGCCTACACGCTTATTGGCAATGTTAAGTCTGTCCAGAGCACCCCCTTCGGCGCGCAGGCCAACCCGGCTAATTATGGTTTCGCCCCTGAATCGCAAGCACAAGGCTCGGCTGCGCTCAGACAATCTTCAGCCAAATTCCGTGTCCCTGGTTTAGAGACGTTGCGTAAAGAAAACAGCGGGGTCTCAATTAGCGATATACCGAGCCAAATATTCAAAATCACCCCGCAGATCGGAGGGAGCCTCTTACCCTTATATTTACCGAGTGCTATCAGCGCCAGTGTCAAGAACATACCAATCCTGATTTTGAATCAAGTCAACCGCTTCGATGCAGACGTAAAACTTAAGTCGGTGGCGTTCCTAAATGCCGGCGCTGGTATCAAGATGGGTCGCTTCGGCTTCGGCAGCCAAGCCACCTACGTTGGTGCATCGGGTGATATTGCAGTGCGTGCCAGTGGTGCCGCGACAGACCTCGCTAACATCTCGTTCCAAAATTTCTCCGTGCTCGCTGTCAAACTCGGTCTTCGCGTTGATGTCATCCCCAAACGTCTCACTATAGGCCTGGCTACCAATGCCTTCACACATCAAAAAATTGGCTCTATGTCCATCAGCTCACCACTTGCTAGCGCTATTCCTGGAGCCGACGCAGCGGGCGGCGGGGGTGACGCCAACGAGCTTGCCGGTCAGGATGCCCTGACCGCTCCAACCACCGCGGTTTTCGATCAGTTTCTCCTTGGCGGAGGCATTGCCATCGGTCCGGTCATGGGTTTTGCTGATTTCGAGTACAAGAGAAGGGCTGCAAATACAAAGGTATTTTCTATCAGTAAATTCAAAATCACCGATGCTGCAGTCACTGACGCGATCGCCTTTCGTGGCGGCGGCAAGGTACGACTGCCTCGCCTTTTATCCTCAAACCTGATCAGCAACATTCGACTCGTTGGTGGCATCCAGTACGAGCCGTCGGATATGGGGCCTGGCCAGGCCGGACCCACTGGGCAAGCCGGAATAAGCACACTCATGTTGGTGCCAACTAATTTTGGCGAGGGCCTACTTAGCTTGGCTAGTGATGCAAGTGGTCTGCTACCGACTGGTTTTGGGGGGAAAATCCCGTTCAAAGCGGTAGCCGGAGGCGTCGAATTTGAAGCATTAAAGCGTGACGGCCCCGATCGCAACCAAAATCCCTATCGTCTTACATTAGCTGGTGGTGGCTTTTACCGACTCGAGTCTATAGGCGTGGATGAAACCGGCGATAGTCCTTTCGCTTTTGAAAAAGCGACCATCGGTGTCACCGGCATGATGATCTTGAGATTTTAGCGTGTGATACTGATCACTAGCGTCAGATCCACATTGAGATCAGCCAGTTTTGCTGCCTCTTCAACACCGGATAGCACGGCAGAATCAAAAGCTACACGATAAACCGGCAAATATGATGGATTGACTGTAACTTCTGCGGTCATGCCTAATAAATCTATGGGTGTCGTGCTCCAGGTGATGTCGAGCATCGAGAAAAACGGCACCAGCCCACGCTTTTGCCAATCGGTTGAAAGTTTCCAGTGGACGTTTTTATTATAGGACTTACCATCTGACGTGGTGATAGGCTTATCGACTTCCAACACCATCAATGTAGACGTCCCACTGACCGAGGTGATATTCAGCGGATTTTGCTTAAAGTTGGCAACGGTGGCGACTTGTTTACTCAGCCCCTGATACTTCGCATTGTCGCCCCCAATGGTAGGTATAAAAAATGCTGGTACCTCCGGACTAAATTCAAGACCGCTGAAGTTGGGTAATTTACTCACGTGAATGATATTGTCCTTGAGACCAATTTTGGTACCACTACTAAGCTGCGTGAAAACGCTAAGGAGTGGCTTGATAATTTTATTGAGATCAAGCTTGGCAGAAACACAGTTGAGGGCGCTGATACCTTTAACATCAAAAGAGACATCGCTCTTGATGTCAATAGAGATACGCCCATCCTTGCAAATCACGAGGCCCGATTTTAGCGCGATCTTTAGGCCATAATCGTAGCTAAGCACGACTGTCGGATTTGCCTCTGGGCGATCTGGAGTGGGAGCCGCTGAATTCGTGGCCGGCTTCTGCTCCCCGCCCCCACTTTCAAATGTGTCCTGGGACTTTTGGCAGCCAGACAAGATCAAGATGGCGATGAGCGATGAGCAAACGAGCGTATCAAACGCTTTACCCCAGAGGCGGCCATCCTTAGACCTCATCATTTAGGAGCTCCTTTTTTTGCGGTCGCGCTGCTTTTCTCGACTGCACCGGTCTTCGTTTTGGAAGATTTGACCGACTGCTGACGATCAAGCTTGAACAGGGCTTTCAGTATGGTTTCTGTCAAGGACGGCGCCAAGCCGTCAATGACTTTGGCATCGTTTAATATATCACCAATCTTGATGGAACCGATCATGTCCAGGTAAGTATCGTTAGCGTATGGAGTCACCATCAGGACCATAAACAAGTCGGCGATGACACCTTCCGCTTTGTCTGACTTGACAACGACAGCAACTGAATTCTTGATGACAGTGAAGTCAACCCTGATTTGCATGTTAAGTTTAGCAATGCCGTCGAGCGCAAACTTCAACCCGATGCCACCACGGACCTCGCCATCCAGATTTAAAGCAAACTTATCTACGACCTTTACATCCACCTTGGCGGCGTTTTCTAAATCCTTTTGGTCAATCGGGATTTCTTGACTGGAGAAGGCATCGCCAAGGTCAGATAAGTTACTGGCGAGGGAGGTGATTCCGATCAGGGGACTGTTGAACCACAGCTGCAGGCGAAAAGATGATCTTTGTTTATCTGTCTCAGTGCCGTTGGCAATCGTGTATTGCTGGAGGCGAAAACCGTCATAGTTTTTGGCGTTGATGGCGTTTTGACCTGCTCCTTTGCATTTATCCAGCACGGCAAGTTCCAGCCCCGCTGTAGTTGGAGCCGTCTTACGGCGTCGGAGAGCGCTACAAACGGACTCGACCCGGTCCTCTAGTGGCTGTGCGGGACCACTAAACATAGCAGCTACTTCGGACGCATCTTTATTTGTGGCACCACAAGCGATCAGAGAGCTGGTTAACCAGATCCCGTGCAGTAGTGATGTCAGATGCCTCCTCATCGAATCGTATCCTTATTTCTTATCTACGAATTGAATCATGTCAGCACTGAATACCAACTTAACGTCGATGTTTTTGACCAATCCAAGTACGAATTCAACAAAACCAAAGAAGGCGGGCTCTTCACCTTCCCACGAGGCACGCACCGTTTTAAAGACACTGTCTCCCGCTTTATTCAGCGCAAGGCTGAAGTCTATGTGCGGCACGGCCAAAGGATCCATATTCAGACTCATATTCAAAGTATCGATAAGCTGGGGCCCCGCTACCGTCTTTTGGAAACCACTAGTGCTAACGGTCCAGGACATCACGTTGTCAAAGGCTTGGCCACCTGGCGCCTGAAATTTGGCTTTATACTGCGAAACTTTGACCGTGGTTTGCCCGGAGTCGCTGGTGCCCTTTGGGCCCGAGATGGTCACAGGTGCCGTCTGACCCAAAGTCGCCAGCAATTCACCGGGGCTATCTAAGATGTCGGGCATTATGGGATAAAACGGCTGCAATTCAACCGCACCTAATCTCGTAATACCCAGTACGCCATTTTGATTTTTGAGACCAAATAGTGGTTTCCCGCTGGTGTTAGCGGGAAGTTTACCGCCACCAAGCAGGCTTTTTGTTAAGTCATCTAGGGGCAAAGCGATGCCTGCGCAGGTGACTTTAGCTCCCAAAAAGTCAATGAAGTTATTCAGCCCTTTGTCAGCGGCTGGCATCTGCAGTCTCACTGGGAACTCACCACCGCACTCGATGAATGCAATGTTAATCTTGATACGGTAGAGACCGTCATAAAAACGCTCGCCCGCCAGCGAATTGACGATGTTTAGAACAGCCTCGTCAAACATGCCGCCGACCTTTTTGTCTTCGACGGTTGATTTTGGCTCGGTTTTCTTCGCTGGAGCCAGCTTACCGACTGGGGCTGGGGCTGGCCCATTGGCGCTGCTGCATCCGACCGAGATTGCTATCACGGCGAACGTATGGAAGATCTTGCGCGAAACATTTTTTTTCTGGTTTGCGGAAGCCATGCTTACCTCTCGATAGACCATCAATGGCACGAGTCCAGCCGCAGCAGGCGATATCATGTAGACAACGGGAGATGGGAATTTCGTTGCAAAATCGGGGCCATAGTAATTGCAATGTAATGAAAAAGACGGGTACAAATAAGTAGCTGAATTGAAGGATAATAATGACTTAAACTAGGTATTCTGTGGCAGGTCCAAAGCGTTTAAGGATTAGGCGCTGTCAATCACCAGGCCCAAAGTGGACATAACGGCAACCGGCGCAAACGAGCACCCACATGGTACCATTGAGACCTAAACACCTCACCGACGAGCTCCATTGTCATCTCTACGGCTGCCTCACTCCCGAGGATCTATGGCTTCTGGGTCGGGACCGTTTTGAAAAAGTTGTACCTCGCCTAGCATGGTATGCAGAGGAATACGAGAAGGCGTATGGGCGCCGGCCCGATTCGCGGCAGTACTGGTCAAGCGATGCAGGTCTGGATTTACTTCGTCGTGATTTTTTGTTTACCTCGGCACATCCCTTCGCAAGGTTTCAGGCATCCTTCAACCTCGCGATAGCCCTACTCCCCATAACGCCCGGGGACACGACGGTACTAAGTCACGTGATGCACGCGCAGGCTGCTAGTGGGATCACCTATGGGGAATACCGACTGTTTGCCCCGCCGCATCTGGGTCCCGACGATCTGCGTCATTACTTTGCCGTAACTGCTGACCGTACTTTAGAACTGGCAGCCAAGTTTGCAGGATCATTTGCTCCCAAAATCGTCTTCAGCATCATGCGTAGGCACGAAGTGGGGCTACTGCAGTACCAAATATTAAAAGAGGTGCTGGATGCCAAACCACAGCGCTACGACGCCGTGGTCGCCATAGATTTTTGTGGCATGGAAGAGCATCATCCACCGCAATTCACGGCACCTTTAGTGAGACGCATCCTAGCTGATAATACCGCATGTCCAGAGAAGGGATTGGCGGTGCTCTATCATGTCGGAGAATCCTTTGCCGACAAGACCCTAGCCAGTGCTGTCCGGTGGGTCAGCGAGGCACAGGCGTTGGGTGTGCACAGGCTAGGCCATGCCCTAGCGTTGGGTATCAATCCGGATCTCTACATCGGTCACACGGTCAGTGAGACTGCGGGCGAGAGACGGCGGCATTTGCAGTGGCTCCTGGCGTCGCGGAGTTGGTTGGGATCCCAAGGTTACGACATTGTGCCCGCCAGCATCGAATCAGCACTCAAGGTTATTGCAGGTGCACCAGAACAAGAACTCATCACCACCACTTGGACGTCAGCGGTAGCCAGCGACTGCGCACGCCTGCAGGATGCCGTCATGAGCCATTTACGGGATCACGATGCGATCATCGAATCCTGTCCCACCTCGAATATGCTCATCGGCAACCTGAGCAAGGACACTCATCCCTTACCTCGCTTCATGGCGTCGGGACTCAGCGTCATTATAGGTGCTGATGATCCAGGAATCTTTGCTACCTCCCTCGCGCGGGAAGAAGAGCGCTTGATGACGGAGTTTGGTTGGAGCGCGGAGCAATTAGGTGCCAGTCAGCGGCGCGCCCAGCAATCCCGCTCGACTCAACTGGTTCGGCCGTTTTAACCACCACGTCAATAAAATCAGTTGACATTATAGCTGACGTAAGGGACCGTAAAAGCTCTGTTATTGTTTGTTTTGTTGTCCCACTTTTGTTTGCAGGAGATGTTATGAAATTCGTTGCTGCTCTGTTCTCTGCTAGCCTTCTGTTCGCATCCGCAAGCTACGCTGACAGCCACACTGAAGAAGCTCCAGCCGCTACCGAAGCTGCTCCTGAAGCTGCTCCAGCTCCTACCGAAGAAGCAAAAAAACCAGAAGAGAAAAAAGCTGGCAAAGCTGCTGGCAAGAAAAAAGGCAAGCACAAGAAAGAAGCTCACGGCGAAGGCCACGACGAGCACAAGTAAACCTTACTTGGCTACTTGAATCAGGACGGGCATCACCTCACTTTAAGAGTGAAGGATGCCCGTTTTCTGTGTAAACGTTCTTTGAAAAGTTAATTCATAGTGATCTAATTTAGGGAGCTGCCCCAGCAATGAGCGAGCGCGTCACGGATTTGAGTCTGACCAAAATCTTGCTGAACCCCACGGTGCTCGTATCTGGCCTAGGGTACTTTGTTGATATTTACGATCTGGTTCTCTTTTCGATAGTCAGGGTACCGAGCTTGAACGATCTCGGCATTACCGGACCGAACCAGTTAGAGGTTGGGGTGCAGCTGCTCGATATGCAAATGGCTGGCATGCTGATCGGCGGGATCTTGTGGGGTATCATGGGCGACAAGAGAGGCCGGGTATCGGTGCTTTTTGGCTCGATCCTCCTCTATTCCCTTGCCAATTTGGCTAACGCCTTTGTCCAAAATACGCTGCAATACTCGTTGCTGCGTTTACTTGCTGGGATCGGTTTAGCTGGCGAACTTGGTGCGGCGATTGCCCTGGTGTCGGAAAGTTTGCCGCGGCACGCTAGGGGATACGGAACCTGTTTTGTCGCTGCCATCGGTGTGTCTGGGGCCGTATTCGCTGGCTTAGTCGCCAACTTCTTGTCGTGGCGCACCGCTTTTCTAGTCGGCGGTTTGATGGGTCTGGCGCTGCTTGTCACCCGCTTTCGCTTGCTTGAGTCAAACATGTTCCACAAGTTACACGATCGATCGGTACCCAAGGGGGACCTGGGCCTTATTTTCAAGTCACCTGCCCGGCTGATCCGTTACCTGCGCTGCATTGTCGTGGGTATTCCAACCTGGTTTTGCATTGGCATCATCGTCACGTTTTCGCCCGAAATTTGCCGCGCGCTTGGCGCTACGGGGCCCGTGTCCGCAGGCACAGCCGTCATGTGTAGCTATGCTGGCATCGTCGTTGGCGATTTGATCACAGGATTTATCGGGCAATGGTGGCGCAGCCGCAAGAAGGTGGTGGGCGTATTTCTGACTGCGACCTTGATGGCGATCGTTGCCTTACTCAACATGCGCGGATTCGACCCGCAAGTTTATTACGTTATGAGCTTTGTCGTAGGCGTGGCAACCGGCTATTGGGCAGTGTTCCTCACTATGGCCGCCGAACAGTTTGGCACCAACATCAGGGCTTTGGTATCGATCAGTGTCCCCAACTTTGTCCGCGGTTCGGTGGTACTCCTAACTTTTGTCTTCAAGTCGCTGATTCCTAACTTTGACTTAACCGGTAGCGCTCTGATCCTGGGTCTCACCTGTATCGCGGTGGCCTTCGTGGCACTCTACGGGATGGAAGAGTCGTTTGGTGCCGATCTCGACTACGTCGAGGAGTCATTTTAGATTTGGACTTGCGAAGATAGGCTGGATATAGCATGTGTGGGGCGCGGCCGCGGCCGACACGTAAATACACTCCAACATTTTCAGATAGTTAGGTGAATGCGATGATGAGTCTACGGCACTCTGGTGCAACTCTTTTGCTGGCGATCTCGCTCCTAAGCGGCTGCTCTGACAGGTCAACCCCGAGCGACGCCAAAGTCATCGGTGGTACACCCGCCGACGCCGCCACCCTGCCCGTCGTAGCTCTCATTAAGCCTGACAGCGAGGGGATTCTTTACTCCTTCTGTACCGGCACTCTGCTGACACCGACACTGGTCCTGACCGCAGCTCACTGCAGCGTCGATAGCAAAGACCGGGAGTACGATCCCAGCACCCTGGGCGTTGTCGTCGGCAAGAGCCAACCAGAAAAGGCGATCGCCGCGCGCATCTCCGTACAGCGCTTGGTGGTGCATCCACAATTTCAACGCTCTAGGATGGGTAAGGATGCGGACGGAGCCGTGCGTTTGAAAGAGGCCTATGACATTGCAGTCTGGCAACTGGCTACGCCCGCTGCAGATGCTGTATTGGGTACCGTGCTGGCGCAGGAGTCTGTTGCTTCCGCGCTCAAAGACGGAACCAAGGTTGTCCTTGCAGGATACGGACAAAAATCGGCCTGGGACTCGCCGTGGACTGCTCATGAGCTCGCCACCGCGGAGACGCCGTTTAACGCGCTTTATAAACAAAAAACAAGCGTACTCAAGGTTGACGATCACGGCCGCTCGATTCGGAAATCGGAGATCATCGAGATCCCCGCCCTGGTTGCCACCGAGTTTTACGCCGGCGCAGCTGGCGCACCCGACACCTGTAAGGGCGACAGCGGAGGCCCCGTCTTTGTACCTGATACACAGGGCGCACTCCGCGTTGTGGGCGTCACGTCGCGCGGATCAGGCACCTGCGAAGTGGGCGGCGTTTATACGCTTGCACCGGCTTTTATTGACTGGCTCACCCCTATTGCCGCCGGCGCACTCAAAGTTGCGCCATAATCGCCAACGTGTCGCCAAATGTCTCTAGCACCGCGTCGGGGGGTGACAAAGCGTCGCCTCCGGCTGCCACCTCGGCATTCTTCTCTATATTACTTAGAGGGCTAAAATCCGCTAGTGAAGCTAAATCTGTCGGGTTTGGTTTACCGTACGATGCCCACATGGTGTAAACCCCGAGACGCTTACCGAGAGCCACATCTTTACGGCGATTATCGCCAATCCAGATGACGCGGCGCCGCTCGGCGACGTCAGCTTCGTCAAGCTCGTAGTCCATGAGCACTGTCTTCAGGCCCCGGTGTCCCGGTTTCTCGTATTCGTCCGGCAGAATGCGGATCCGTCCGGCAAAATCAAAGCTGTGTTGACTCAAATGTTTGAGCAGGATTTCGCTATCAACTTTGACACGACCGAGCTCTTTGTGCGTCGGCAACCGCGGGTCGCGCAGGCCATAAACGGCGTCAAAAAATGGCAGTAGCCCCAGTTTATTGAGTTTCCACATCGCTACGTAGCGTGGTGCGTCAGTGAGCGCAGCGCAGGGCATCCCGGGATAGCGTCGGCGAAGTTCCCGCAAGGTATCAATGACATCGCTGTATGGTTTCAACCTTTGCTGTCCCGCGGCGAGAAAGGCGGCACGCGCGGGTTCCACAGCCTCGCGCAACATCCGGTCAATGTCGTTACCGTAATGAGCCATGACCGAGGGCAGTTCCTGCACCAAAAATGGATATTCTATCGATGCATGCGCGGTAAAAACTTGCCGCACCTCACGGGCAAGCACATCACGCGGCACGCCAATAGTCACCTCAACTTGGGCAATGAGGGCGCCGATGGCAGCTACGTAGTATGCCACCCAATCGAACAACGTGTTATCGATATCGGTCACGAAAAGTCTGGGCGCGAAAACGCGGGATTGTTGTTCCATCGAGGTCATCACTCACTTCCACCGGTTATGCAGCCAAAAATACTGCTCAGGACATCGCCGCACGCAATCCTCGACGATCTTGTTAAACTGCGCCGAATGTCTGAGCACGTCGGCCTGTGCATCGTCAGTGAAAGATACCTCAACCGGAGGTAGAAAGTATTCCGTGTGTCGGTGGAAGCCCTCTCGGATGACGAAACTAGGCACAACCGGCGCGGGATAGCGACGCAAAATCGCCGCAAAACTCGTATTTGTTTTTGCCGGGTGACCAAAAAACGGCAGTTTAGGCTCACCAGGCCGCGCTTGATCCATAACGAACCCTACCACTTCACGCCGCGCGAGGATGTTGGCGATCGCCTTTAAACCGTCCCCTTTGCGCTGCCTCTTAACCCAATGAAAGCCGTTGCGCTCCCGGTATTCTGAGACAAAACGGTTGAGCCCAGATGTACCCACTGCTTTCACCAAAACATGCGACGGCCCAAAATGGCGCGAACACGCAGCACCCATCGCCTCCCAGTTGCCGAGATGCATACAGAGGATGTAGGCGCCCTTGCCCTCGGCCAAGGCAGTGCGCAGGTGAACGTCATCATGCATGGTCACGGTGCCAGCCAAATCTAGGCGCGAGCTGGTCAAAAATTCAAAGGTCGTCAAAATGAAGTGATAAAAGGAAATCCGCCCCCAAGACACCCGCTCCGATGGAGACTTTTCGGGAAATGCTAGCGCCAGATTGGCCAAGACCGTGCGCCGCCGCACACGCAGGCCATCAAAAGCCATTATGGCTAAGAGCCAAGCCAGCCTGTCGACGACCCGGTCAGGTAGGCTCGTCAGGAGACGCGCCAGAGCGGTCATTAGCCAATACATGAATTGCTACTACCTTTTCATCTTCATCGCGACCAGTGTTGGGCCAGGAACTCAGCCGGTAGTTTTAGCCCCTGGGCATACTCAAAATCCAAACCTATGAGCCGAACTCCGAGAAAATTCCTAACCCAATCGGAGCCATGCAGCAAGAGCTCACGCCAGGGCCCATCCGCAACGATCCGCCCCTCATTGAGGACGAGTAGGCGATCGGCGAAGCGGATGCCGATCTCGACATTGGACGTGACAATGAGCTGAGCGCAGTCTCGGCTGGCACCAGCAAGGTTTGAAATCATGTTTAGAATGATGGTCGACGTCACTGGATCCAGTCCTGCGGTGGGCTCATCAAAAATGGATACCACCGGATCAGTCGCCAGTGCCCTAGCGATACCGACGCGGCGCTGCATCCCGCCGGAGAGCTCGTAGGGGTACATGTTTTTAGTCCGGCTTAGCTTAACGCCTGCCAACAAACTATCGATCCGCTGCTCGACCTCTTCTGGCCCAAGATCCGTCATGTGTTCCATGGCGAAGGTCAAATTCTCGGCCACGGTCATGAAGTCAAACAAAGCCCCTTGCTGGAAAGCCATACCTACGCCGCGCAGCGTCTTTTGGCGCTCGCGGTCGCTGGCCCGGATCATGTCGGTGTCCATCAGCACAATATCGCCAGCATCCGGCGTCAATAATCCAAGTAAGAGCTTAAGAACGGTCGATTTACCGCTCCCACCTGGCCCGATCAGGCTGACGCGCTCTCCCCGCGACACCGAAAAAGAAATGTCATCTAGGATACTTGTGCCCCCAAATGACATTTTGACCCTGTGCATGGAAATCACGTTGACTCCCTGGCCCTTCGGCCCATACCTTAAGATGCCTCAACTTTGAGTGAGAACTCGGTGACGCTATGCGTTAGTCTACCGTGTCTGAGGCCAAGTGTCCGTTATTTTTGACCCCAGGACCGAAGAGTGTAGGCACACCCAAGATGGATAGCAGCCAATTCGTCGCCCTTGATCCAGCCCTAGTTTGTCACGATGTCGTGCTCGGACGTGGGGCGGTGCACGCCTTGTCCAGCGATGCCGTGATGGTGAGTTTCCGCGCCTCACCGCTACCTCTAGATACCGCCAGCGGCACGCTAAGCGTCACCTTTGGTGAGGAGCACCAGTTCGCTCTCAGGTGGCAGGGGGTGCAAAAAACCTCCGATGACGGCCGCATGCGCGTGAGCATCGTATCTGCGGATCGCGTGCACTTAGCCGACCTCATGACTCTGGTGCGAAAAAATCAGCACATCAACATCTGCGCGTCCCAAGATGTCGAGGCTAGCGACCGCTACACGGGACTTGAAGAGATCACGCTCCTGCCCTGTGCCCTGCCTGAGTTGGACTGGAGCGAGCTCGACACGTCGACGTGGTTCCTTGGTCATCGCTTCAAACTACCGCTTCTCGTTACCGGCATGACCGGTGGACTAGCGCGTGGCGCTGACATCAATTTACGGCTCGCGCGGGCTGCGGCCGCCTGCGGCATCCCAATGGGAGTGGGGTCGCAGCGGGTGGCATTAGATAATCCGGATCACGCGGCCATCTTCACCGTGAAGAAAACGGTACCAGACCTATTTCTCATCGGTAACATCGGCATCGCCCAACTACTCAGCGCCGATGCTGTATCGCTTTGTCAACGCGCTGTGGAGATGATCGAGGCCGATGCTCTGGCCATTCATGTCAACGTGCTGCAAGAGGTCATTCAAGTCGAAGGCGATCGTAACTTTCGCGGCGTCCTCGCCAAGATTGCCGCTGTCGCGCGGGCTCTTTCGGTACCTCTGTTGATCAAAGAGGTCGGTGTAGGACTCGATCCTATCACGGCGCAGAGACTTATTGAGGCGGGCGTTGCGGCTTTAGACTGTGGCGGCAAGGGTGGTACGTCGTGGAGTCTCATCGAGGGTGAACGGGCGTCGTCACCGGTGACCCGCGCTGTGGCGCGCACCTATCGCGACTTCGGCATTCCCACAGCCGTCTCGCTCGCGGCCATTCGTGCGGCATTGCCGCATGTATCACTGGCGGCTACTGGCGGTGTGCGGGATGGCTTGATGGTGGCTAAAGCTTGCGCACTCGGCGCGAATGTTTGCGGCATCGGACTGCCACTACTCAGAGCAGCGCTCCTCAGCGAACAGGCTGTGCACGAGGAGCTCACAACCTTCGCCCAGGGTTTACGCATTGCCATGATTGCGACCGGCGCCACTTCGCTGAGCGATCTGGCCCGGCGTGCCCATCGTTCCGAGCAGTTTTTCACTTTGGTCGACCGGTACACCGCAACGGAACCGGTCAGTCGTAGCACCCCCCGTTACTGACGCATTGAGGTTGAAGATGGACGTAAAATCAGCAAAGACTAACCGCCCAGCAACAGCAACCACTGAGCCCCAGGCGGACTACGGCACCGCCCAGGAGCGTGAGGACAGCGAACTTGCCAGCGACCGGAAACCTGAGGCTCAGTCTTCCAGACTCCCAGGCTTCTATGAATTGCCGCGGTCAGAGCGCCTACGTGCCGTGCAGAGTTTTTCGCGGCTTGGCGACGGTGACATCGACGCCCTTGGTCATGCTGGTAATCTGCGCGGAGAGCTCATCGACGTATTTATTGAAAACGGTGTCGGCACCTTTGGCCTGCCGCTAGGGATCGCCACTAATTTTAAGGTCAACGGGCGTGATGTCCTCGTGCCCATGGCAGTGGAAGAAACTAGCGTGCTGGCTGCCGCTAGCCACGGCGCTAAGCTGGCAAGGGCGGGAGGCGGCTTTAACGCCAGCAGCACAGCTCCGGTCATGACTGGCCAAATCCAACTCATGCTGCAGCATGAGTGTGACTATGACGCCGTGCTGCAAGAGCGTAAACAACAATTAATTGAGTACGCCAATCGTGGCCAGGATCGCCTGCTGGCGCGCGGTGGTGGCGCGGTTGATCTCACCTGGCACTTCATACCTGAGATCCGCAGTCTGGTGCTGCATTTACACATCAACACCTGCGATGCTATGGGCGCTAACATCGTCAACACCATGGCTGAACGCGTTTCGACGCTGATGCCAGAGCTGCTGCCGGTTGATATTGGCCTACGCATCCTGACCAACTTGACAGACCGTCGTATGACCGAGGTCAGTTGCCGGGTGCCAAAGGCAGCACTGACGACGGCAGAGTTTGAGGGCGCGCGGGTGGCTGCACGTATCGTGATGGCTTACCAATTTGCGGCCCACGATGTGCACCGCGCCGCCACTAACAACAAAGGGATCATGAACGGCATTGACCCGGTCGTCATCGCCACAGGCAACGACTGGCGCGCGGTGGAAGCAGGGGCACACGCCTATGCAAGTCTGAGCGGCAGGTATTTGCCCATGGCCAAGTGGTCGCTAGACGATGCTGGTGATCTTATCGGTCAGCTTAAATTACCGCTGGCAGTAGGGGTCGTTGGTGGCGTGACAAGACTACATCCGTCGGCCCAGGCAGCCCTGAGCTTGCTTGGACAACCAGACGCACAAGAGCTTGCCAATATCATCGCAGCTGTGGGGCTAGCGCAGAATCTCTCAGCACTGCGCGCTCTGGCATCAGAGGGGATTCAACGCGGTCACATGAGTCTGCACCGTAGTAATCTAGACCTCCTCGATCGGCGAGGTGCTAGTAAAGAATGAGCTCTCACCTGCACGTCGCGGTCTCTGTACCAGGTAAAATCATGCTTGCCGGTGAATATTCTGCCATTGGTGGGGCACCTGCAACTGCCGCCACTTTAGACCGTGTGCTAACGGCTGAGGCGACCGAGCTGGAGGCACCTACCATTGATGGTTGTCGCGTCAGTTCTGACATTTGGGCCACCACCCAGCTGGTGCCTGACGGTAGTGCGCCCGCAGACTATCCGGACGAGCCGCTCCTCGCCACCGTCGCTGGCGCCATGCAGCTTTACGGAGTCAGCAACATTGAACTCAAAGTGTCGTCGGAGTTACCCGTCGCCTACGGTATTGGCTCATCGTCGGCTCTGAGACTTGCCGTCTTGGCTGCCTTCGGCGACATCGCAAGACAAAAACAGCAACTAGCACCGCTGGCCGAGGACGAGTTGGGCGCCGTCGCCCGCACGGCACTGCAGTTACAGCGCACGGCTCAGCAACAGGCGTCCGGCTACGATATCGCGACGCAGTGGATGGGTGGCATCGTGGTCAGCCAGACGAGCGCCGATATAAACACTTGGCCTTTAGCATTACAGCGGCTGGGCGAGGGAGCTACCGTCCGTCTAGCCAATTTTACCCATGTACTTGTCGGCGGACGAGGCGCCCCGACTGGATCAGCCATTGGCACGACGTCGCGCTGGCTCCGAGATGGCGGCAAGGGTGAAGCCAGATCCGATCAACTGGACCAGATTAATACAGCCATCAACGAAGCACTGTGGGCGATGCTCGGTGCCGATAGCGCGCTAGACTTACATCAGCTCACTTGTTTCAAAGATCTTGTCACAGCAACACGCAATCATCGGCGTCTATTTGCTGGCGCACCTGGGTTCCCGAGCGCACTTTTTGCACAGGCATCGCAAGTCCTAGGCTGGGAGGAACGTTGGGCCATGAAGACCACTGGTGCCGGTGGTGAAGATGCGGTCCTCATTTTCGGAAGTAGCGACGACGCGGCCAAGGTTGCCGCTGCGGTCGCCCCGCTTGGGTGGCATTTACTACCCTCGAGCTTTGGCGCGCAAGGCCTGCGCATCATGCGCACGAACATGCGAGAGGAGACTTAAGATGAGCTCATCCCGTGACACCGATTTTCAGGTAACGGTCGAGGTCCCAAGCAACATCGCCCTCGTAAAATATTGGGGCAAACGTGATCCGGAGCGGCAATGGCCCGCCAACGACTCGCTGTCGATGACGCTTAACGCCGCAAAATCCATCACCACGGCACGCGTTGTCCGTGGTGTCGGGGGCGACACGCTGCGACGCGAAGATCAAAACGGCAAGCTGGTCACGGTCGATCCAAGTGACAAGGCGCTGCGTCACGTTGCATTTCTGCGTCGTGAACTCGCCCTGGACGGAGCGCTCGATATTGCAACGCGCAACACGTTCCCTACCGGCTGCGGCATAGCCTCGAGTGCGAGCGGCCTGGGTGCGCTCACCTTGGCGGCGATCGGTGCTTGGACTGGCAGCAGCTCATTTGCAGAGCTTGCGGCCGCCGGCTTTGACCGTGAACGTCTAGCCGCTCTTGCCAGACTGGGATCGGGCAGCGCCTGTCGTAGCTTTCACAGCGGCTACGTGCTGTGGAGCGCAGGCCTAGAGCCTGATGCACAGAGTGTGATGCAGGTTTATGACCACGAGCACTGGCAACTGGCAGACTTGATCTGCATTGTCTCGCGGGAAGAGAAGGCGATCAGTTCATCTGCCGGACATCTGACTGCAGCCACGAGTCCCCTGTACCGCCCGCGGCTAGCCGGACTACCCGAGAGGATGCGTCGGGTGCGCGCTGCGCTTGCCGCCCGGGATTTAGACGCCCTAGGCGTGCAAATTGAGGCCGAGGCGCTAGAAATGCATGCCGTCATGATGACGGCAACACCGAGCCTCCGGTACCTGCACGATGCTAGCTGCGAACTTATCACATGGCTGAGGAACGAGCGGGAGTCCAGAGGACTACCAGCCTATTTCACCATCGATGCCGGACCCAACATTCACGTGATCTGTCAGCATGGGGATCGCGACAAGATTGCTACCCGCATTTTGGCGGCATTCCCCCAGGTGACCCTGATCAGCGACTGCACGGGTAGTGGTCCGCGTATCACGGGGAGGCAGCTCGCATGACACAGGTTGATTACGGAGCCAGATCGTCCGAGACCAAGGGGCCGGTTGCCGCGCAAAAAGTATTGCCCTCGGTGCAGGTCAGCGCGTCTGGCAAGGCCATCATAGTTGGAGAGCATGCGGTTGTTTACGGTGCGCGCGCCGTCGCGATGCCGGTGCCCAGTCTAAAAATGGCGGTGAATCTCACTCCCTCCGGTAAACAAGATCGTCACGGGCAACCGCAAATTCGTATGTTCATTGGCGGTCGACCGGCTACGTCCCATCTGCGGGGAGTGGTCGAGGACGCCTTCCGCGTCCTTGAGCTAGAGCCATTTGCTGTTGACCTTGAGGGTCACTCGACCGTCATGATCGGTGCTGGCCTCGGCTCGTCGGCAAGTCTTTGCATCGTGATTCTCAAGGCTATTGCCGCAGCTGCAGGCAAGGCGCTCGCGACGGTAGACTTGGCGCATTTTGGCAATCAGCTGGAGCGGCGATTTCACGGCAACCCCTCCGGTCTAGACACAGCCGCGGTGGCTCTGGAGCAAGCGATCTCCTTTCGCAAAGGCAGCGACCCAGAGGTGCTGCAGGTGACGCCACCAGTAGGTTCCGCTAAGTGGCGCTTTGCCCTGATCGACAGCGGTATTCGGTCATCGACGCTGAGCATGATTAAAGTGGCAGCCCCGTACTTTCAAAACAGCCAAGGGCCCGAGCGTATAGCCGCCTTTGACGCTCTGGCAGAACAAGTCATAAGCGGCCTCAGAGCGGGTAATCAAAGTCTGGTGGCCAAAGGCATGGAAGGGGCTGGGCGTCATCTAGCGGCCGCCGGTGTGGTCACGGAACCGCTGCGTACACTTATCGACCAAACTTTAGACGTGGGCTGCCTGGCAGCCAAACCAACCGGTGCTGGTGGCGGTGGTTGTATTTTGGCTCTTCTCGAGCCGACCCAGGCTGACAGCCAACTAGCAAAACTCAAAGAACGACTTAGTGGCACCTACGTGTGCGCAGTGGAGCTTCCATGACAAAAACATCCATCTCGATTGCCTATAGTCCGGATACCGATGATGCCTTTATGGTGCATGCACTGAGAGCTGGACTCATCGATACCGGGGCCTATGAGTTTACGTTTACCGCTGCCGATATCCAGCAGCTCAATCAAGCAGCCAAAGACGGCGTCTACGATGTCACGGCGATTAGTATCGCTGCCTATCCTGGACTCGCCGCAGAATATCTACTGATGCCAATTGGAGCCAGTATCGGTGACGATTTTGGCCCTGCGATTATTGTCAAACCAGGCAGTCATATTGAACAACCTAGCCAGCTACAGCATCGTAAAATCGCCGTGCCTGGCCTACAAACCTCAGCTTATTTTGCCGCGCGAGGCCTGATCGGCGCGTTTACAGCTGTGCCCATGAGCTTTCTCGACATCGGCGATGCGGTGCTCTCTGGCGCGGTTGACGCGGGCATTTTGATCCACGAGCTACAACTCAACTGCGAACAACGCGGCCTGAAAAAAATTGGCGATTTAGGGCTTATGTGGAGTGAGCGCTACCATCTGCCACTACCACTTGGCGCCAATGCTATTAAACGAAATCTCGGTGCTGACGTGATCACTGATGTGACGGCCATCATGCGCCGTAGCATTGAGGTGGGGTTGACCAATCGTCACGCCACTTTGGTCGAGGCCATGAAATCGTCAAAAGCTGACTTAGACCTCACGGGTGGCGAGAAATATATTTCCATGTACGTAAATCGTCGCAGTCTGGCTCTGCAAACCGATGTGCGCGAGGCTATCACGCAGCTTTTTGCCATCGGTGCTGACAGCGGACTTTGTGGCCCGATAAGCCTCAGCGATGCGATATACGAATAATCGTAGCCTCCGTTTCTAAACGTGCCATGGCTGACCAGGAGTAGACGATGGACATTATAAGCTCTGTAGCGAAAAAGCTCGATCAAGGCATTCGTCTTAGTGAAGATGATGCACTTGCCTTATTTCAGAGTAACGAACTAGTTGCCCTTGGCCAGCTAGCAGATCAAGTTAACCGCAAAAAAAATCGCGACTTGGTCTTTTACAACGTCAATCGGCACATTAATCCTACCAATATCTGTGCACTCAGCTGTAAATTTTGCGCCTATTCTCGCAAACCTGGCGAGGAGGGAGCTTACGCCTATTCCATTGAAGAAATGGTCACAAAGGCTGGCGAGGCCGTGGCTCAGGGTGCTACCGAAGTCCATATGGTGGGTGGCCTGCATCCGCGCTGGAAATTCGATCACTACAAAGACATGATTAAAGCGGTAAAAGCGGCTTTCCCTCATGTACACGTTAAGGCCTTTACCGCGGTCGAGCTGGATTGGTTAGCCAGACGCGCGCGCAAGACTATTGAGGAAGTACTGAGAGAGCTGCAGGACGTCGGTTTAGGCTCACTGCCGGGTGGCGGAGCCGAAATATTCCACCCAGAAATCCGCGATGTCATTTGTGATACAAAAGTATCGGCAGAGCAATGGCTGGACACCCACAGGTTGGCGCATCGCCTTGGTATGCACAGCAATTGCACGATGCTTTACGGACACATTGAAAATTACGGTCACCGTGTCGATCACATGCGCCGCTTGCGTGAGCTCCAGGATGAGACGGGCGGCTTCAATGCGTTTATTCCTCTCGCATTCCAGCCGTTTCAAAACGAGATGGGGATCGACCGTTATACGTTTGGCTATGATGACCTGAAGACCTTGGCGATCGCCAGGCTTTACCTTGATAACTTCAGGCACATCAAATCTTACTGGATCATGCTTGGCCAGGAAATTGCTCAGCTCGGATTGCAGTTTGGCGCTAATGATCTCGACGGTACGGTGATCGAAGAAAAGATTTCAAGAATGGCTGGCGGCCGCTCTGGGATGGCCATGAGCCGCAGCTTTATTGAACAACTCATCCACAAGAGTAAAAGGATCCCTTGCGAGCGGGACACGCTTTATAAGCCTGTGCGAGCACCTGAAGTGACGGCATTGCCTGACCCACGCGACATCGTGCGTCAAACGATCAATAAAGCAGACTACGGTGACACGCTAACGGGTGACGATCTTGAGCTCTTAGCGACGGAAGCCAGCCTGCACGATCTTGGACGGCTTGCTAGCGCACGCATAGCGACAGCTGACGGTGGACTCGACGGTAGTATTGCGCCCACGGCCACGGTTCGTCTGCCTGAATTTGCCGCGGCTGCTGAGGCTTTAACTAAACTAGTTGAGATCTGCGAAAGCAGCGTTACCAAGTTCACTCTTGAGCCGCGTGTCATTGCCCTCGATCTCGCGAGCCATGTGCGGGACGCTCATACTTGGTCGCTGCCGGCGCTCAGTGAACTTATTACCGCCTGCCGTGAGCGTTTCCCGCGCCAGGAGATTGCGCTTTGGGGGACCAAAGGTCTATGGCGTCTCGCAAATGCCGCCAGCCTCAAGCTGGACCAGGCAGCGCAGCTCCTCAGTCAGGCCGGTTTACAGCTGTTTGCCTCGAGCCCGGCTGAGAGCGAGACCGATCTGACCCACAACGAAGTGGCCGCAGTGCATGAAGCTCTGCACAAAGCGGGCATCGATACAGAGGCTAGAGTTGAGCTCTCGGCCCCCGCATTTAGCTCGGGCGAACCCCAATGGTCCAACTTCCTGCGCCGCGTGGAACTCTTTGCCCAGGTAAAGGCGCGTAGCAATGGTCTGCGTGGCGTCGCCGTGGCTGCGTCTCCCGACAGTTTTGTGACGACCAGCGAATACCTGCGCGCCGTGGCACTGACCCGTCTTGCGTCCGGCCATGGGGCGACGATCATCGCTCCGCTAGCGCAAATTCCGACTATCAGCCAGGTCCACGGCCTCGGGACGGCAAGCTATCAGCATCCAGCAGAAAAGGTTGCAGCGGTAGCGCTGCACTACGGAGCTAACGATCTCGGCGCCATCGATGTGGCATCACTGAGTCCCGTAGCTGTCATGCAACAGGTCCGCGCTGCTGGGTTTAGACCTATGCTGCGGGCCACCGTGAAGGAGCCCGTAAGCAGTGAAGTTACCGAATTAATCAGCAAATCTTTACGCCATGCACCAAGTGCGTTCGTAGATTAGAAAAGTCAGATAGAGAGCTAAGAATTTGGCCCCAACTTACCGATGACTGAACCAGAGACAGGGTGGTCTTCTCAGCTGGGTAACTAAGCCATGACGGACGCCAAAAAACTTGAAGCAGACAGACGGGCCCCAACCGTCGACTCAGCGCGCCTCATCGAGGCTGAAGCTGTCGATACGCACAGCGATCCGGCGGTGGGAATATTTTCTGGGCAACCAACAGGCCTCAAGGCTCCCTCCCAAGGAGGGCGACGCAGCAAAACTTTATTGCGGCGAATCGCACTGCATATGTTAGTGTTTTTCCTGATCGGTGTGGTGATGTTTGCCGTGGGAGCGGGCCTGGCACTCGCCCTATTTAATGGGGCACTAGACCAGTACACAGTGGTGGTCAAAGCCTGGGTACACGAGGCACGCGACATCTTGCAGCACCTTTTGAAATCGTCTTGAAATCACTTTGAAATCATCTTGAAATCAGTAGGACAGGTCACTAAAGGTTGATATGCAGTTCCTTCACGACGTACTTCATTTTCTTCAGCCCTACGGATCGCACAGTTACTTTGTGATTCTCGCGATGTTACTGGCCTGTGGCTTCGGCATACCCATGCCCGAGGATATTATTTTGATCACGGGTGGCATCCTCTCATCGCACGATATCACCAATTATTGGGGTGTCGTGGCCGTAGGCATGATCGGTGTCCTTGGCGGCGACGGGACTGTTTTCATGCTCGGTCGTCGCTTTGGCACCCGGATCAGAAGCCGCGCTTTTTTCAGAAAACTGCTGAGTGACCGCCGTGATCACCAGGTGAGGGGCATCATCCAGAAGTACGGTGACAAAGTGGTGTTTATGGCTAGGTTTATGCCGGGACTGCGAACCCCCATTTTCTTCACCTGCGGCAGCTACCATTTACCGCCCTGGAAGTTTATCCTCCTCGACGGTCTCGCTGCTCTTATTTCGGTGCCCCTGTGGATCTATGTCGGACATCTTTTCGGGAGCAACCTCGAGGAGCTTGAGATCAAAATCCGGCAGTTCCAGTTCGGGATTTACCTGGTTCTCGGTCTCATCGTGTTGGCATTTGTAGGCGCAGCACTGATTAAGCGCCGCGCCCTACGCAACCTACCGACCGAAGACGGCGCTCAGCCCTAAAGGCTGGCAGACAGCTGGCGCTCGATCGCTGCACCGCGGCCACGATAGACTTGCTCTTGGAGGAATTGCCGCTCCTCGGGTAAGGCACTTTCAGCTAAGATACGGCTCCACACACGCTGATCCGTATCCCAGCGATAACCGCGCTGACGTAGGATGTCTTTGGTCTCAAACGGTGAGCCCACCGCTTGCACCAAATACTCACGCTCATGGCTTCGTGCCACGAGCTCGTGCAAATGGTCGCCGATGAGCCTGAATGTGGTGGCGCAATCAAAGACTGCGCGGTGTGCGAAGGGATTCACAAAGCCATGATCAGCAGCCAGGTGGTTGAGGGCGAGAGTATTAAAATGCTTGCTGCGCCAATCGATGTGACGCATCGAGCATGCCCAATGCAAATTGAGACCTGCGAGCTCAGGCACACGGTCGATAAAGGATCGGTCGAAATCCGCATTGTGAGCGACAACGACACTGGCACGCGCCAGCATCTCCTGCACAATGGCCCAGTTGATCTGCTGTCCCGCGAGCATGGCGTCACTTAGGCCCGTGATTCTGATGATATCGGCGCTCAACTCGGTCCCCGGATCTTGCAGCGCACCATAAGTCCGCAGCAGGTGGGGCTTGCCAGATTCCCCCACCTGAAACTCTAAGAGACCGATTTCAATGATCTTATCTGAGGTCGGGGAGAGACCCGTGGTCTCAACATCGATAATTACCCCAAAATCCATGAAAAGACTCCTGTGACCGGATAGTTATGCCGGCATGTTGGTGTTCGGCGCGGACTGCCTTAAACTATAACCATATCCTCTGCCAATTTTCCAGCCTCACCGATTCGGAGCATCGACCCTCCCATGACGACGACACCGCGCCCTATTGCAGCGCTAGATGCTGAACTGGAAAAATCTTCCGTTGATCACCCGATCAACACTCATCTCCAGCTTGCAGTAGCATTGCAAACTACACCTGGCTTTAGAGCCTTCGCCATCAGCACCCCGGATGATGACGTCGTCGTGATCACACGCGACGGCCTGATTCAAATCCTCTTGGGTAGTACCGTTTGGCAGGCCATCGCAGACTTCCAGGTGTACTTGCAACAGGCGAGCAGTGACTCATCGATTTGCTTGGTTTGCACTGGAACCCACACGGAATTGGCTGCACTGCCTGAATACATTAGCAACAGCCCCGATATCCAACTACTTGGATTGCCGCTGCATCCCTCGGCCCTCTACCCCATCGTCCACAACATTTATAATATGCAGACGCTGCTGCGCTACGAGCGCAATAGCTCCCTTGAGGTACAGGAATCCAGCCAAGCAGTTAAACACATCATGTCCATCTCGCGCGAACTTAACGGAGAGCGCGACATCCCCAAGCTACTCGATCTCATTCTATTAAAGGCGCGCGAGATCACCAACGCCGACGCAGGATCCATCTATACTGTGGATTCACCAACCAATCGTGTGCAAGACGGTAGTATTCAGTTTCACCGCACGCAGAATCACTCGATCAGACAAAATCTGTCGACTTTTTCCCTACCTGTAAACGAAAAATCCATAGTCGGCAGTGCCTGTATTCATGCCGTCTCGATTAACATTCAGGATCTTTATCAGCTAAGCGAAGACCCCGAGAAAAATCCCTATGGCGCTCGTCACGATAAAACTTGGGATCAGCGCATAGGTTATCAGTCACACTCGATGCTAACCGTGCCGATGTTCGACATTAGCCACAACATCATCGGTGTCATTCAGCTCATTAATCGCAAAAAAGATCGAGAAGCTAAACTCACCTCTCCTGAGTCCTTCACCGAGCAAGTGATCCCATTTGACGAACGCGACCAGGAGATGGCAGAAATCGTTGCCCAGCAAGCAGGGATCGCGCTCGAAAACGCCAACATGCACCAGAATATCCAGGACCTCTTCGACGGCTTGGTGACTGCATCGGTCACTGCCATCGAACAACGAGACCCAACCACCAGTGGTCACTCCCACCGTGTGGCCGCCTTGACGGTGGGCCTGGCTGAGATCGTCAATAAATGTGATGCGGGTCCGTACAAGGCCTCGTTCTTCAATGACGATCAGATTCAGGAAATTCGTTACGCCTCGCTTCTGCATGACTTCGGTAAGTTGGGTGTACGAGAAAACGTTCTGACCAAGGCCAAGAAACTCTACCCGAGTGAGTTAGAGCGTCTTTTCATGCGCTTTGAACTCATTCACGCCACGCTTGAGGTCGACTATCTACGCAAAGTGATCCAGTATCTGCAGTCGCCCGATCAATTTCCTATGGGAGCCAATCCCTATACTTTTGAGTACGAAAAAAACCAAAAGATCGCCGAGCTTGAAGAGCATCTGCGCTTTATCAACAAAGCCAACGAGCCTACGGTGCTCGAACAAGGTGGGTTTGAAAAACTCAAGGACATCGCTAATCTGAGCTACCGCAACCTAAGGAACGAGCGCCATCCCTACCTGCTCAGTGAAGAGCTGAAAGCTCTCTCCGTTTCGCGCGGGTCGTTGACCCGTGAGGAGTTTGCTGAGATTCAAAGTCATGTCGTTCACACCTATGAATTTTTGCGCAAGATCCCTTGGGGTAAAAAACTTGCCAACGTGCCGCAGATCGCCGCCAAGCATCATGAGAAACTTGACGGTTCCGGCTATCCTCATGCGGCGCAGGTAGGTGAGATTCCAACGCAGTCTAGAATGATGACCATCGCGGATATTTTCGACGCTCTCACAGCTAAAGATCGTCCCTATAAGAAAGCCGTGCCAGTTGATCGCGCCCTTGACATCATTGAGATGGAAGTTAAAGGTGGCAAAATCGACTCGGAGCTCTTCCGGCTGTTCTGTGAGGCGAAAGTTTATGAACCGGTGCTCGACCCCAACTTTAAAAGTAACATCTGAGCCTTGACTATAGCTAGAAATAGGATGAGCACCCATCTCCTGCGTCAAGCCTATGCGCAGGGATATTTCCCTATGCCTCATCCACATAGTAACGAACTCCTCTGGCTAAGTCCCGATCCACGCGCCATCATTCCTCTCGACGGACTCCATGTGTCGCGCTCCCTCGAACGCACGATCCGACGTGGGCACCTCACCTACACTTATGACATGGATTTTGCGGGAGTCATGCAAGGCTGTAGCGAGCGTCCCGACACCTGGATCACCGATGAGTTTAAAACGGCCTACCAGCGTCTACACAAGGAGGGGTACGCCCACTCCGTCGAGATTTGGCAGGATGATAAGCTGGTTGGAGGCGTCTACGGCGTGGCTTTGCACGGTGCCTTTTTCGCTGAGTCGAAATTTCACCGCGTTCGTGATGCCTCTAAAATGGCAATCGTTAAATTAGTCGAACGCATGAAGATATGCGGTATGGAACTGCTTGAGGTGCAATTCCTCACCGACCATCTCAAAACTCTGGGGACCATCGAAGTACCCCGCCGTCAATACCTGCAGCTGCTCAGTCATGCCTTAAGCAGCCCAGCTAAATTCACCCCAGTGTCGCCATAGCCACTTGCCGTCACCAGCGCATCATCGCTGAGGCCCACATAAATCCGGCTCCAAAGGCTGCCATGCATACTGCATCTCCTGCATTAACGCGGCCTGATCTGACAACTTCGTCCAGGCACATCGGGATGGAGGCAGCCGAGCAATTACCGTAGCGCTCAATGTTATTGAAGGTTTTGGTGAGTGGCTGCTCCAGCTGTTTCATCACCGCCTCGTTGATGCGCAAGTTTGCCTGATGAAAAAGATAGAGATCAACATCGTTCGGCGTCATGGCATTATGACTCAAGGCAGTCGCCACCGCCTCTGGCATACGTGTGACTGCATGTTTGAATACCTGCCGCCCCTCCATTTTCGGATAATGAATTCCGGCGGCCATGATCTCTGGCGAGATCATCGGTGATTGACGCGTCGACGGCGCCTCGATCTTAAGTAAATCCCTGTGAGCCCCCTCGGCATAGACATGGACCGATAACAATCCCCGCCTACTATCGTCGCTCGGCACGAGGACACAAGCACCAGCACCGTCGCCAAAGAGCACGGAAACGTCCCTACCAGGCGTCGAGAAGTTGAGGGCACGCGAGTGGCACTCGGCTCCCACTAAAAGCACCCTTTTGTACTGACCAGATGTGATGAAGGCCTGAGCAACGTTAAGGCCGTAAAGGAATCCGGAGCATTGATTCCTGATATCCAGAGCTGGCGTCGTGCCACATCCGAGGTAGTCCTGCAAAAAGGCACCCGAACCAGGGAAATAGTAATCGGGACTTAGCGTCGCAAAGATGATCATATCGAGATCGGTACTCTTAACCCCAGCCATATCAAGGGCTGACTTTGCGGCCTCTAGCGCTAGGTCAGAGGGTCCAAGGCCTTCCGCGGCATAACGCCGCTCGCCGATCCCACTGCGCTGCCGGATCCACTCGTCGGAGGTATCCATCAGCTTCTCTAAATCGAAATTCGTGACGACCTTTGGGGGGACGTACATGCCGGTACCAACAATACGCGCTCGGGGAGTTGTGGCCATATCATATACCTCTGCGGAATTTAGTAAGACCATGGATCAACGTTACTGGACAACCATCGGGCGCCTAGATCTGCCTAACGCTAGCGCGGACTCGTGGTATCCACCTATAGCCTCAGCTAACGACTCGCCTAAGGCGCGAAGGTCACGGGGCTTAACCCATCGACCCGTCTTACCAGCTAAACCATATGTAGACTCAAGCGTCAAAGCCATAACGCGATCTTTAAAATTGAGCCACCACCATGTCTCCGGTAAGCGGCGCGCTAGAAAGTAGTTGCCTCCGTCCACCGGTGGCGCCATCACGCGGTCCTGACCGTAGGAAGCGGCAAGAATATTTATAAATTTAATTTGTTTATCATAAAGCTGAGCCTCGCGTGCCGCGTACCCCTTGGCCATCGGACCAAAGTGCGGAAAGGCAAAGATATTGTCACTCGGTTGACCGGCTGACGTGTGTAAATTAAGGGCAATAGTCACTGGAACTCCACTGGCCAGCATGTCACGAAAAGCTTTATTCAGCAGCTTTATCTCCACTGGTGTCTTCTGACTGTCCAGTTTGAGGCTGGAATGCGGTGACGGTATCCACTGCCCTTCGAGATTTATTCCCGCCGTATTGGTGCGATTATTGCCAGCAATCACGCCATCAATATTAACCATAGGTATGATGGAAAATATCACTCTATTGCGTAGCGAGCGTGCTGATTCTCCGTCGCTTAATAGAAAATTGATCAACCCTTCAAGAACCAGAGAACTCCCGACCTCTCCTGGGTGGGTGCGGGCGTGGATAATCACGCGCTCCTTAGCATTGATGCCTTGCTGCTCCGTAATCGTGACCATGGGAATACGACTACCGCCTGGCGTACGACCGATATAGCTGATTTTGACATCAGGCTTATCTTTGATCGCATCAAGATAGTGGACTAACCGGGAATATGTGTAAGGAATATAACGCGCAAACCAAATCTTCGACTGCTTGAACTGCTGCGTTATTTGGATACTTTGCGGACTCAGTTGCTTGACAGAGGATGCGGCAAACTGAATCCAATCAATATTATCCAGGGAATAGAACGGCAAGAAATAGTGTGGAATTCCTAGACCCTCGATCGTCAGAGTCACGGGCTGATCTGTCGGCAAATCATCTAAACTAAAGTAATACCACTGGCGCCAAGAATGCGGCAGCGCATCATCATTATCGCTACGCATTTGCACGGTATAGGAGTGAGGTGAATGCTTAACCACTGCCCCTATGTTGCCACCCTCAAAAGTGGCCGTGTTGCGCGTCTTAGGCACGGCAAAACGACCCACCTGAGCCAAAGCCTCCACCTGTCCTAGCGGACTCTGGGCGAGCAAGGCGACTGCGCGGCGTTCCTCAAGATGGATGAGCCCAGCCCAAACAAGAGACGTCGCTAGAGTCCCGACACAAACAGCCATACCAGCGGCCGCCAGAGTGCCGCCATGAATCCTTTGCAAGCGCTGAAGTAGCCTATATTTGGCCAAGTGCTACCAAACCTCGTCTTCGAGTTGTCTAGGGTCGGCCCCATCTTGGGGTAAGAGGTCATCCATACCCGCCTTAACGTCTACCTGCGGCGCATCGGATCCACTATCTAAGTCATTGATGACTGCATCGGCAGTTACTTCTGCCTGCGTGCCCGCTGTAATAGCTTGTCCGCTTGCTGGCGCAGAGGTCGAAGTGGATGCAGGACGAGGCGCCACGGCGGCCCCACTTTGGGGTTCAGCTTTGCCACCACCATTGGTTGCTTTTGCACTCTGCTGGTCGCCACGCTTTCCGTCATCATCGTAGTAGCGCACTTCGTCGACATTCACGTTCTCGTCGCTCTCAGGCGTGGTGGCCGGAGCCGCTACACCGCTACCAACGCCTGGCAGAGTGCTTTGATCTTGGGCCTTGTAGGGACTAAACATCCGCAGTGGGGCGCCGCCGCTAAGAGGCATACTAACGACGGTTTCCACCACACTGGCACGGAATTCGTCACTGGCAGCACTGGCCGACTCACCCTCGCGCGAACTATCAGACGTACCGATGGCCTCCTGATCGGCCGTACCGCCAACGATGACACCGCGCGGCATATCAATGGCGAGCGGTGTCGCCCTGTCTTCGGTTTTCAGCGGCCATTCCTGTTTGGCCAACATCGTTAGGTCGAGGACATCAAGCATCTCGCCGTATTTCTTTTTATCAATAATTTCTTTAGCCAAACCAATCCACGCCGGGAGCGCTCCGAGGGCTCCCGTGATGTTGAGACCACCAGCGCGCATCTGCATATTCCGGTCGTATCCCGTATAGGCAGCCAACACATAGCTGTTTTCAGGATCTAGTGGCGCCCCTTTTTCGACTGGATAAGGGATAAATCCTGCGAAATTGGCATTATTGTAGTCGTTAGTCGTTCCGGTCTTACCAAAGGACGGGATCCGAATGCGCTTCTCACCGGGCAGGACTTTGTTGCCTCGGTTCTCCTTGGCTTGCAACACATTACCCTCGCCACCCAAGGTCAAGTAGAGCTCTGACCTGGCGCGACGCCCGGTGCCGTGTGTCACTACCCGTTTTAAGATCTCACGCATCTGTAGGCCAAACTCAGGGAGCACCAACTGATACTCACTACGCTTGGGCTCGAACAACGTGTTGCCAAAGCGGTCTTCAATACGGCGAATCAAGTTGACTTGGTTAGGGGGACCTTCCTTGTAATACCTGTACGTCTTGCCGCTGACGAATGTTTGGTAGATCTTGGCGACCTCGGCCAAAGTCACGACATTAGTCCCCAGGGGGAACGACAGTACCGGCTCGATACTACTTGTGACACCCATAGCTTTAGCAAGAGATACGAGGTAGTTGAGGCCAACGGCGATTTTAAAATCGTGATGGTTATAATAGCGGAAGAGGTCGTAGTCCTCTTGGCGAGCCATCACTTGCTCGTAGTGTTTATTGACGTAGCCGTCCAGTAATTGCTCGTTGCCGTGCGGCATCCAGCCATCGATCAGGACGTCATTTAACGTGATATCAGCCGAGCCAAATAGTGCACTGCCGCCCCAGATCGCCTGCACATCCATCGGCGTCATGGGGCGCCCTGCAGGCATCATAAGGCGCTCGATTTCGGCCTTATTCTTGTAATCGCGCTGGGGCGCCTCGCCGGGCAAAGTCATGACGTAACCAAGCGCCGGTTTACTAAGCCCTGGCAAGACGCGGAAATGATCTAGTAGAGGCTTCACCTGCGGATCAACCGCGGCGGCCTCTCCCCCCTTGGCCTGCACGGCCTGTTCGATCAACTTCCAGTCGGCCACCATCTGTTGATCGAGAAGTTGATGTCTCAGGAAATTGTTGCTGGCGAGACGAAGTTTGACGGATTTTTGCGTCGGTGACAGGTCATCTTTGGCGAGTAAGATATTTTGCAATTCGCTAGCATAGCCCCGGCCCCACCACATCTTCTTGAGGCGTTGCTGAAATTCAAAACTTGATGTGTATTGCACGTCGAGCATCAGATCATTGATCGCGTTGGTCAGCTGAAACTCGCGCACGCCATCATTATCAAGCTGAACCCCCATGGCCCGCGCAACGCGGAAATGGAAATCACGCGGCGCCTCACCTGGGTGAGGCAGGAGATCCATCACTCCCATGAGTGATTTGAACTGATCGAAATTGAGCTTGTCGGCCAACTTACTCGTGAGGGACACCGATGCACAGTTCTCGGACATGATCCCTGCCCAAAGCATCGACACTTCTTTATAGGGACTGTCATGGTCTGGCCGCGGATAGTAAAACCGACTCTGGAACGGGAAAATCTGACGCTCGTTATCAAGCCTATCTAAGATCGACCAACCTAGCTGCAAGGCAGCAAAATACACCACCGGTTTGAAGACCGATCCGGGTTGCCTTTTAGCTTGCATAGACCGGTTAAAGCCGTGGGTGTCAAAACCGGAAACCACAGCCCTGACTTCACCTTTATCGAGCGCGATGAGTCCGCCGTTGACGCGCGGCCTTTTCATGAGCTCGCACACGCCCTCATGAGTCTCCACGTTGTATTCGCGGACCTCCATATAGAGGACATCGCCAACCTTAATCTTCTTGACGATGTCGGCTGCTACGACCTCAGGTTTTTGGTAGTAGGGCAATGCTACTTGTGAGGCATAGCGCTTAAGGGATTCGTAGGGGACGGTGCAGCTTGGCAGACCAAAGGTGATTTTCAGCTCGGGTTCTTTAGGCGTCCCGGCGATAGCTGCAACCTCGCCAAAGTAGAAGTCATTGATCGTCAAGCTGCGCAGCTTGCGGTAGTAATCGGGACGCTCCTGCTTAAAACCCTTAAGTATGGATTCTAGACGCGACAAGTTACGGCGCACAGCAAGCTGCCCCGCCTGCTGGAGTTCCCCGTCGATGGTGCTAAATATTTTAAGTCCTGCGGCGTTTAGCTCACGGGCATCTTCCATACCAAGAGCCTCGAGGATCTCCTTGCGCTGCAGCTGCTGACTGATCAGGTCGACCAGGGCCACTTCGTCCGTACGGAAGCTACCCCGGTTAAATTTGACAGGCTCGTCCCAAGCTTTTTTAAAGTCCTCTTCACTGATCCAGCCCTGCTCATACATGCGCCTCAGTACGTAGTTCTTACGGTTAAAGGCGCGCTTGATCGCCCGCTCGCGCCGCTCCCGCGTGTACTTGATAAATGGATCGTACTGGCTGGGCCCCTTTACAGAACCAGCGATAAACGCTGATTCGATGAGGTCCAGGTCTTTTACGTCTTTATTGAAGTAATATTTGGCAGCAATACCAATGCCACGTCCATTGCCCGAGACGTGAAACTGATTGAGGTAGAATTCCAGTATTTGACGCTTGGAATAAAGGCGCTCCAACTGAAGTGCGGCTATAGCCTCTTTGACCTTACGGCTCAATGTGACATCCCACCAGCCCAGGATGTTACGCGCTGTCTGCTGCGTGAGTGTTGATGCACCACGCATACGTCCGCCCTTGAGCACACCAATCGCCGCTGACGCGATGGCCGCCGGATCGATCCCGTGGTGGTGATAAAAGTTTTTGTCCTCGGCAGCGATCAGTGCATTGATCATAGTCGCCGGCACTTCTTCGATCGGGACATAGCGCCGATGGGCGTCACTAAAGATGGAGCCAATCGGCGTCTTCTCGTCCAACATATAAATGTTGGTCTCTTCGTTAATGCGGGCAAGAATCGTTGCCTTTTTAAGGCTCGAGTCGTCGCCAAAATAAACCAGGCCGTAGACCACGGATAGGACACCGAGGAGTCCAGCTATCGCACTAACTACCGAAGCCGCAAAGCCCCATGCAGCAAATTTAGCAAAAGACCTAATAGAGATCGCCATCACGACTCCGATGCAGAATTTACCCTATCCTATCATGGCCGCAACCCATGATAAACTGATGGGATGAGACCATTTTTCCTCACCTTCACCTTAATGCTACTCGCCTCAACAGCCGAGGCCCGAGTGTACGAATCATTTGCCGATGTCGCCGAACGCGCTATTCCAGGCGTCGTCAACATCCGCACCACGATTTACTCGGGCAACAAGGATCCAGCACTGGATCTTTATCAGTTTTTCCTTAACGGCACACTACCAAGGTCGGCGCAGACCCACTCCGTCGGTTCCGGCGTGGTGATCGATAACCAAGGCCACATCTTGACCAATCATCATGTGGTCGAGAACGCCAGCGTCATCGAAGTTTTGTTTGCCAAGACTAAACGCAAGGTCAATGCAACGATTGTAGGCATCGACCCAAAGACGGATTTGGCTCTGCTGCGCACGCAACTGCCACCCGGCGTCAATTGGCTCGATCCAGGTGATAGTGATCTCTTGCGCGTTGGCGATGTCGTCCTGGCCATCGGTAACCCTTTCGGCTACGCGCACACAGTCACGAGTGGCATCATCTCGGCTAAGGGGCGCGTCATCGGCGCTGGACCTTACGACGACTTCCTGCAGACCGACGCAGCCATCCATCCAGGCAACTCGGGTGGGCCCTTGATCGATATCCGGGGACGGGTCATCGGCATCAACACGGCCGTGGCGGCAGAAGGCCCGAACATAGGCTTCGCCATCCCCATCAATATCGCCCGCGCTGTCGTCCGCGACCTACTGAAATTCGGCAAGGTCAAAAGACCCTACATCGGTATCGTCGGGAAAAACATACTCTCCACCGACGAGGTAGAGTCCGGTGACACGCTGGGCGGTGTTTACGGGGTGATCATCACTAATCTGATCGTTGAGGGCCCCGGCTACAATGCGGGTCTCAAAATCGGCGATCTCGTCATGGCTATCGACAACGAGAAGGTCCTGGACATGAACCAACTGCAGCGCATGATGAGCACACGCAGCCCCTCTGATCACATCCGCCTGAAGATCTATCGCCGCGGCCGCGGGTTCATGCACGTTAATTTGGGCTTGGAGGAGTTTCCTCGCGCCAGCGACCTGCCGGTATCCAAGGATCTCTTTTAATCTTCGGTCAGTCGAGGAGGGTTACCTATGATACTGCGTAAGCTAACCAGTGCATTTTTACTGGCTGCACCTTTGAGTGCCTACGGTCAGGCCGGTGCAGTTAATAGCCTCGCCTTGTGGAGTCGGAAGCCCGGTAATTTTACTGACATTGAGAATCCCGAGAAAAACAATCTGAAGACACTGGACCTGTCTCATTTTAAGCTCCAAAAACGCACCATGCGCGACGCCCAGTATGAACGTGACGTGACCTATAAGGGTATTCCCCTCAGCCAAATTCTTAGTAGCTATAAGCCCAGCGACCAGGATGATATGGCGATCCTACACTTCGATAATGGCATGGCCATCCCGCTAATGCTTGAACCTGGTGTCCTCAGTCGCCTGGACCCATTTTTAGCTCTTGAGATCTGCGAGACAAAAACTGAGTGCGTCACGAGTTTCCCGAGCATCGGCAAGGACGAAGTGTACGGCCTGTCGGATGACCCACGCCCCCTGACTTTTACGTGGAACAAAATCGTCGTATCCAAAGAGTGGCACCCGGCGGTGCCTGCTGGCAAGAGCGGCATTTTTAGCCCCTGGCGTCACGTTGATTCCTTGGCTGGCATCGAGTTTGTCAATGCAGCGGCCTACTACCGCCAGTTTGAGTTTGGCAAAGGGAGTGGCGAGAAGGTTTTTAAAGCCCGCTGCCAATTCTGCCATGGCATCAGAAATGTCGGTGCTCGCTACGGTTGGGATTACGCCACTCCACTGGCGATCTACGAAAAAAGGTCACCAGAGCATCTCCTAAACCACGTGAAGTATCCTAAGGTACTTGCCAAGAAGAAGGGCCTGATGATGCCCACCCAGGACGACGTGACCCTGTCCGAGATGCAAGCCCTTTGGCAATGGATGAAGACTGGCGCCAAGCGCAAGAGTCTGCCCGCATACCAGCCATGATGGTGTGAGATAGCGGCCCTTATTTGCAAATTTTGACGTCGGCTGATGCAAGATCCGCTAGGCCTTAAGCACTGAACTGCTATACTGCGCGCAGTTACCCAGGGCTTTAACTTTCCGGCTGTGGCCAGCAGTCGGTCATTCTAGCGAGGATCCATGCAAGATCAGCAGCTCGTCAATTTGTTCAAGGGCCTAGTTATAGACGGCGTCCACCATGCCAATAGCGGCCACCCGGGCGGCCCGATGTCGAGCATGGACCTAGCTTACTTGCTATACTCCGAGTTCTTGCAATTTGATCCTGACAATCCGAAATGGCTGGGACGTGACCGTTTCATCCTGAGTGCTGGACATATGTCGATGCTGCAGTATGCCATGCTTTACGGCATCGGATGGTTGGGGATCGACGATCTGAAATCGTTCCGCCAGCATCATTCGCGCACACCGGGCCACCCGGAAAACTTTCAAACACCCGGCGTCGAATGCACGACTGGCCCTCTGGGCCAAGGCTGTGCCATGTCGCTCGGCTTCGCGATCGCGGCGCGCCACCTGGGCAGCGTGCTCGACAAAGAGCTCTACAACTACCGCACCTGGGTGCTCTGCAGTGACGGCGATCTTCAGGAAGGCGTGGCTCTCGGCTCGGCCTCGCTCGCTGGCCATCTTAAATTGGGTAATCTTGTCTGGATCTACGATAAAAATCACATACAGCTCTCCGGACCAACGAATAAATGCATTTCGGATGACTATGTTAAAGTGTTCAGCGGCTTTGGCTGGCAGGTGCTCAGCATCGACGGCCACAACCACGCTGCGATTCGGCGCGCTTACGAAACCGCGCGCAAGACCTCGGACCGCCCTACCATCATTATCGCCGACACGGTGATGGGCAAGGGCTGTGCCACCCTCGAGGGCACGGCCAAGACCCATGGATCTCCCCTGCCTGAAGCTGAGCGCCAAGCGACTAAGGCCAACCTAGGGATCCCCGATGGCGAGAGTTTTTACGCACCGTCGACGCTTCGCTCCCACTTTCAGCGCAATTTTGCAATGCTGAGAGCCACGGCTAAAGCTTGGCACGCGCGGCAAGAGCACCTCCTGGAGACTTCGCCCGAATTCCGGGCGCGCTGGGTCCAGCACTATCAGCCTGTCGAGTCGGCCAAACTTTCGCCCGTGCCTTGGACGCTGGACAAAGATATCCCGACGCGTAATGCCTTTGGCGACATCATCAAGCACTGGGCAAGCGAGTTGCCGCAGCTATTTGGTGGTAGTGCCGATCTGGAGCCGTCCAACATGACCGGGGCCTTTGCCAAAGGCGTGGGTGACTTTGACGCTGAGCATCACGGCGGTCGCAACCTCAACTTCGGCGTGCGTGAGTTCCCGATGTCGGCACTCTGTAACGGCATCGCACTCCACGGTGGCCTCATCCCCTTCGATGCGACATTCCTAAGCTTTGCTGACTATTCACGGGCTGCCTTGCGCCTCGGCGCCATCCAGCGCGTGCGGGTGATCCACGAGTTCACGCACGACTCTTTTTACCTCGGTGAGGACGGCCCTACGCACCAACCAGTCGAGCAAGTGATGGCATTGCGCCTTATTCCGAAACTCTACGTCATGCGTCCGGCCGATCCGCAAGAGACCGAAGTCCTGATGCGCAGGGCGTTGGAGCTAGAGTTACCAAGTGCCCTGTGCCTGACGCGGCAGAAGGTGCCGTATCTTAAATTGCCTAAAGAGAAGCTGGCCCATGCGGCACGCGGTGCCTACATCGTCCATGATACACCCGACGCTGATCTTCTGATCCTGGCCACGGGTAGTGAAGTTGGCCTGGCCCTCGCGGCGGCAGCGCAACTTAAGGACTACCGTACGCGTGTGGTATCGATGCCCTGCTGGGAGCTCTTTGCTGAGCAGACCAAAACTTATCAGGAATCGGTACTGCCACGCACCCTCACCCGCCGGGTCTCGATCGAAGCTGGAGCTACCCTAGGCTGGGAGCGGTTTACCGGACTACAAGGCTTGAATATAGGCGTCGATCACTACGGAGAGAGCGCTCCGGCTGAGGTGCTAGCTAAAGAGTATGGCTTCACGGCTGAGGCAATATGTGAGAGGATCGCTAAGCATTTTCCCCATTGAACCCGAAGGACCCTAGGAGCTGATGATGAGTTTGAAGATCAGACGGGCGGCAGTATTGGGTGCAGGCGTGATGGGTGCGCAGATTGCGGCCCATTTAGCAGCGGCTGGCGTCAAGGTACACCTCCTCGACCTAGCTAGCAACGAACCGCCTCAGGACAAAAATCTGGCAAAGCTGGTGGGCAAGCACTTCCGCTCCCAGAGGGCCATCCTCGCGATCGAGAATTTAAAGCAGCTGAAACCGTCGCCGCTCTACTCTAGCGGCGTCCTTGCCAGTGTGGTGCCGGGTAACTTTGACGATGACATGGCTGTCCTTGCTGACTGCGACTGGATTCTCGAGGCAGTGGTCGAACGCCTCGATATCAAGCGCAGCATCCATAAACGCATCGCCGAGTATGCTAGGCCGCATGTACCGATCACGACAAACACCTCGGGCATTAGTCTGGACGAGATTGCCAAGGAGCAGTCAGAAGAGTACCAGGCGCGCTTTTTCGGTACGCACTTCTTCAATCCGCCGCGCTATATGCGCCTCCTTGAGACCATTCCCCATCCCCGCACCAATGCTAAGCTCCAAGCCGATCTCGAGACCTGGATCGTCGAGCGTCTTGGTAAGGGCATTGTGCACGCCAACGATACGGTCAACTTCATCGCTAACCGTATCGGCGTCTTTGCCAGCCAAGCCGTCCTGCATCACATGGATGAGCTCAAGATCAATATCGAGACGGTCGACAACCTGACCGGTCCGCTGATCGGTCGCGCTAAATCGGCGACCCTGCGCACTGCTGACGTTGTTGGTCTTGATACGTTCGCCGCCGTGGCACGCAATACCTATGAAAAAGCGCCTAACGACCCCTATCGTCAGTGGCTCCAAACACCCAAATGGATGCAGGAGCTCATTGAGAAGGGCGCCCTCGGTCAAAAGACCAACAGTGTTGGTTTTTACAAAAAAGACAAGGACGCCAGAGGCAACACGGTGATCTTAGCCTACAGACCGGAGACCAAGACCTACGTCGAGCAGCAGGTTAAGACCTTCCCTTGGGAGGCTGACACCGACAAAGAGCGTGACACGGTTAAGCGCATTCAGATCATCCTTAAGAATAAGGACGAGGGTGCCCAGCTGGTGTGGCGCACGCTGCGCGACACGTTCAGTTACTCAGCGCTCCTCGTTGAAGACATTGCTGGTGGCAACATCCAGGCTGTCGACAATGCGCTCAGCTGGGGCTTTGGCTGGGAGATGGGTCCCTTTGCTCTGTGGCAAGCCCTCGGCTACGACGACGTACTGGCGCGCCTCACCGACGAGAAGGTTAAGTTACCTACGTGGGCTAAGCCGGGACTTAAGTTCTACGACGTAGTGCCAGGCAGCAAGGAGTGGATCGCCCAAGGTGGACCACTGAGCGAGCTCAAGGTCCAAGGTGGCCAGACCAAACTCGTCGCTCTGCCCAAACCCGACTATGCTTACCGTCTCCCATCGCGGGAAAATAAAGACGATAAGCGCACGGTCATCTCCAATAAGAGCGCCAGCCTGGTCGACATCGGCGACGGCATCGCCTGCCTCACCTTCCACTCGAAAATGAACAGCCTCGACGAGAGCATCACCGAGCTGATGCTGCAATCGGTCAACAAAGTGAAGTCCGACTTCGGCGCCCTCGTCATTGCTAACGACGCGCCCAACTTCTCGGCTGGCGCCAACATCAAGATGATTCTTGATGCCATCCACGCCAAGAAGTGGAGCGACATCGACAGCTTCCTCCGGGCATTCCAGGGCTCACTGCAGGCCGTGAAATTTGCGCCGTTCCCAACCGTATCGTGCCCGGCTGGCTTAGTCCTGGGTGGCGGCTGCGAGGTCACCCTACATACGACGCTGCGCGTTGCTGCGGCTGAGACCTATGCTGGTCTCGTTGAGGCAGGCGTTGGTCTAATTCCAGCAGGTGGCGGTACCAAAGAGTTGGCACTGCGTGCTTACGAGATGAATAGCTACGCGGAGAAGGGTGATCCCTCGGCCTTCTTGCAACGCGCCTTCATGCTGATCGGTATGGCGCGCGTTTCGGCCTCCGCGTTCGAGGCGGTCGAGATGGGACTACTGCCGCAGACGACGCAGATTTCGCTATCGCGTGAGCACATTGTCCACCGCGCTAAACGCGCCGCGTTGACCATGCTCGCTGATGGCTACGTACCGAAGACTCCGGCCGTTGGTATCAAAGTGGTTGGTGACCCAGGCATCCAGACGTTCCGCATGGCGCTCTACAACATGGTGGAAGGTCGTCAGATATCGGCCTACGACGCAGTGGTTGCCACCAAGATGGCGACAGTGCTCTGCGGTGGTGAGGTTGATGCGGGGACGCTCATCGATGAGCAGTACCTGCTTGATCTCGAGCGCCGCGTCTTTATCGAGCTGTGCCAGGAACAAAAGACGGCCGACCGCATCCAGCACATGCTGGCTTCGGGTAAGCCCCTGCGTAACTAAACCATCGCCAAGCGAACCGGAGGAATATTTCGATGAAATCCGCATATATCGTCTCCCCGCTGCGTTCTCCAGTCGGCAAGGCCGGCCGCGGTGGTTTACGCACCAAGCGTCCTGATGATCTGGCCGCTGATGTGATCCGTGCTGTTGTCAGTCATAGTGGTGTCGATCCGAAGTTGATCGAAGATGTGATCATCGGCTGCGCCATGCCCGAGGGCGACCAAGGCATGAATGTGGCACGCTTTGCGCTGCTGCTCGCCGGTCTACCGGAGTCGGTCCCTGGTGTCACCGTTAACCGCTTCTGTTCCTCGGGCCTCCAGACGATCGCCATGGCGGCGTCGCAGGTGCGGGCAGGGGATGCTGACTGTGTGTTGGCTGGTGGTACAGAGTCCATGACTATGGTACCGATGATGGGCTTTAAGCCAGTAGGCAGCCGCACCATCAACGATCATCATCCAGATTTTTACCTAGGTATGGGTCTTACGGCGGAAAACGTCGCCAAGGACTACGGCGTCACCAGAGCTGATCAAGATCAGTTCTCGTTTGATTCGCACATGAAGGCCGTCGCGGCCCTCGAGAAGGGGCTCTTCAAGGACGAGACGGTGCCAATCAAGGTGACCTATCGCAGTCCAGGCCCTGAGGGTAAGATCAAGATTGAAGAGGGCCTGGTTGCTGCAGACGAAGGTCCACGCCAGGACAGCACGATCGCAGCGCTTGGTAAACTGAAGCCCGCATTCCTTCAAGGCGGCAGCGTCACGGCTGGCAACAGCTCGCAGATGTCCGACGGCGCGGCGATGGCACTGGTGTGTTCCGAGGAGTTTGTGCGGAAGCACAACCTCAAGCCCATCGCCCGCTTTGCTGGCTACTCCGTCGCTGGGGTGCCGCCGCGCATCATGGGTATCGGTCCCGTCGAGGCGATTCCACGCGCCTTGAAAAAGGCTGGCATCACGGCCGACAAGATTGACCGTATCGAACTCAACGAAGCCTTTGCCGCTCAGTCGCTGGCCGTCATTCGCTCCCTCGGGCTTGATCCCGCCAAGATCAACCCCACTGGAGGGGCGATCGCGCTCGGTCACCCACTCGGCGCTACCGGTGCTAAGTTGACGGCGACGCTGCTGCATGGCATGAAACGTGACAAGCAGAAGTGGGGCATGGTCACCATGTGTATCGGTACCGGTATGGGTGCCGCCGGAGTGTTTGAGTTATTGTAACGACAGATGACAAGAGACAGGTGGCGGTGACGATCCGCCACCAAGGCGACGAGCGTGTCCATAAGCTGCGGCGCGGGCTTGGCTTCCAGGCCCTTGCCGCAGCGGCACCGACGCCGATTGAATTTGACTGCCGGGCTGCCGACTGCGGGATTTGCGTTATCCGCGTCACAGAGCATCCGGAGCACCTCTCGCCCCCGACCACTGGTGAGCGCGATTTTCTCACCGCCATGCGCGCCGCACCCGATGAGCGCCTAGCATGTCAGTGCCGCGTACTCGGCGATGTGACGGTTGAGGTGGATGATTACGGGCCGGGTTGAGTCTTATCCATGAAACTACGCCTTAAAAGAGTGGACCAACATTACTTGAGGTCCGGAGTTTTGAAAATTGCCCACACTTGGGTAGCAAGGTTTTTTTGCATCTATCTCACCTATAAATGGTTTCTGTTTTCTACAGATTCTGACGTTTACAACCGCCATGCTTTCAGAACTGTAGTCACGATGGTGCCAAAAGTTTTTGCACTGTATGTCCTCGGACTTTGGTTAACGACGACCACATGGGGAGTTCGACATAAGCAATTACTGTACATTATGCTTTTGCCATCGCTTTTGATGTCTACACCACTTGTTGGATTTCCATTTAGTTTGATGGGGTGGGTAGCTTTTTTAGTTGTGTTTTGGTCATACATGACCGTCTACAGTGAGGTAGAGGCAAGCACATGAGGTGGTGGCCACCAAATTTGAGAGATGAAGCGAAAGACGAAGGGTATCAATATTTTGATAAGCATATCAGAAATCTCCCCAAAAACCCCGATGGATCGTTCAATGAATTTGCACCAGGATTCGCAGACAATGATGTAGATGCATTTCGTCACGCTTATGTCAGCGGAGTCTTCACGCAGGAATTTGGAGAGAAGACGGCAAATATTCTCGGTTGGCTAAATGAACTCAGTTCTATCGGATCGCCTGCTGGTGGCGCCAACATGGACCTATGGAACAATAGCGTCGGACGAAAACTTGGCTTACAAACTAAAAACAGGATCAAGCTGGCTGAACTCGTACAAAAGGCTCTCCAGAAAAATGAACTGATTATCAGCCTGGATGATCCCCGGAAATTTACTGAAAACGTTCCACCGAAACCCGAAGGCGATCATTCGGTGATTGCTCTTAAGAGGAATGAGAACGGTGCCAACGAATATTTTTTCGACTTCAAAACCTCAAAAGTTCTAAGTAGAGCGGAATTCATAGCAGATATAAAAGCAGGCCTGTATCCAAGTTATGGGCTTAAGCTCGTTAATGGGACTGAATTCCCATTTTCGAAGAAAGACAACGACCCGACCAATAATCTCGGCTGACAGCCTGCTATTTTAATAACTAGCTATGGCAGGCATGGATAGAGTCACCGTCGTCTGGTACCAATCAGGCTGGGTACTTATCACAATAAGCTAAAGTTTTTCCCTCTAAATGCCGATATATGGGGCCAGAAAAAAAGCTTTAGAGGTTAGAACCAATGATTTCATCTTCCGGAAATGGAAAGTTATTTGGGCTCATTTGCACTCTAGGCGTGAGCACCGGGGTTTGGGCCTGCGGACCGAAAGATCGGCCATCGTCAGTGCAAAGCTCGTCTGCAAGTTTGGGACCGTTCGCCATTGAACCAATCAAGGACCAAGTCTTAGACGTATCTTCTCTCTCCAACTTCACGTTGCCATCGCTAACAGTTCCATTCAAGTTGCAAAACGCAGCGCATCCTGTTCGGTTTGAATACCTATCATCCAACGGAAAGGTAGATGGCCCGAAGGATTCGGAAGACGAAGCTTGGATGAACGATGGTAAGATACCGACAGAATTTTATTTGCACTTCGATCCTTCTGTTAATACGGGAAACGTCTACGACCCGGGTGAGGGCGAACACGAAATCACCGTAAATGCCAAAGACGCTGCGGGTCGCACGGCCGAGGTGAAGTTTAAGGTTAAGGCAGTAAAAACTATTTTCAGACACGAAATTTCTGCGAATGGCCCAACAATCGAGTTGGAGACTGTCGCGAGTGATAAGCTGATATTTAAGGCTATCAATCGACTCGCACCGAGCTGCGTGGATTTGGGAACAGGCGAGGTTTATCGCCAAAAAACCGCCATTGCCACGGAGGAGGTTACTTTTGCCAAAGTAGCGCGACCCGAAGGAGGTTTTCGCTTCACTTCCCCTGCTCTCGAAGAACCGATTTTAGCTACTGAATACGAGAACATCAAAACCGTAATTTATTTGCGCGAAATTTCGTATACCGAAGAGACAAGCACCAGCACTACATCACGAAAACCCGGTAGCGATCCGTTGGCGGATCTCTTCGGTGGTCCGGATGCCAAGTCATTGCAGTACCTGATTGCCAGGAGCTGCAAACCAGGCGAGAAAGACTATAGCTGTTACGCAGAGGTGTTAAATAAGGCATCCCCAAAAGGCCTCCTCTACTGTGGCTGGTTTCAGACGGCAACGCCTTATCGTGCCGACGATGCACCCCAAACGCCGCAAGACGTACTAAAATCTGGGCTGTGCAAAGGTCGACTTGGTAATACCTTGGCTGCAAAACTCAACATTGGTCGAAAGTTTGCGTTTTGTGATCAATGATCATTTTGACTGCCTGTCGTGTCAGTGACGCATACTAGGGCAAGATGCTACCTTTTGATTTTTCAGTATCCTTCGACTGACTAGAGCATTTGCATCTAGCATCTTTCGGCACATCGCGCAAAACTTGCTCAATATGCATCCCGCATCCTGCATATGTAGGTTTCCGGCACTTAGGACACTCTACTCTGATGCACATGACCCACCTTCACCTTTCGTAGGTTCGTATTGCGGCATTAGCTCTGAAATTGAGCCATGCCCGAGCCGACGTTTTCACCATTGAGAATCACTGAATAGTTGATCGGCACAGCCTTTGAAAGCATGGCGCTGACACCGCAATATTTGGTCTGCGATAGCTTAACCGCCTCTAGCAATATGCTCGCATCCACTTGGCCGCTCATCTTGAACGTCAAATCAACCTGGGTGAAAACAAAGGGGTGTCCACCTTGTGACGTCGTCACATTGGCGTCAATTTCAAAGGACTGAAACTGCTGCTTGTGTTTTTTCATGAAGCCGATGACATCCATAGCAGTGCAGCCGCACAGTCCTGCCACCACTAGCTCTTTAGGTGAGAGTTCAGTCTCGGCGCCGAAGGGCTTTTTGCCATCCATTGCCGCCGAATGCGTGCCGTTGGTGGCTGACAGAAGCATCCCGTTCTTCCAAGAACATTGAATATGCATGATGGTTCCTTCGTAGACTAGTTTCAATTGTGGGCCGCCGTATGAACATAAGCGCGGCTCCCTCCCTGTTCTTTACAAGGAGTGTGCCAGACCCATGAGATTAATAACCCCAGACTTCTTGGGGGCTTAAACTCATCGGCTGCCTTGAGACCTGCCTCCATTGTGTCATATTGTAGCAACAGTTTTGCACGCAATTGAAACACTAAGGCGCTCACAACTGAACCTAGAGGCGGCAAGACTGAAGGGCTAAACTACGGGTCTCGACCCAGGCTAATGACCGACGGGATTCTTCGGTTCTTGCTCAACCTGTAGCGATTTTTCATAAATCTCGCCTATCGCCTCCCAATGGCCGATGGCACCGTCAAAAGCTGGCGGCTTCATGCGGTGCACGACGTAATCCGGCCTCTCCCAGCTTAGCCATTCGCCGCCGATGATCTCGTTATCTTTATTGAGTTCCAGTGCATAGCGGTAGGTCGCTTTGACGAGATAGTCCTTGTTTTGAGCACCCAGACTATGCCAATGGGTGTCACTCTCCTGGGTGTAGTGGATCTCGGTTTCGACTTCGATCATTTTTTGTGTGCCAGCAGCGGCACTTGCGTAAACATGATCATGTTTTTTAAGGATTTTGGAACGGTAGCTATATACAGGCTGATTCCACACTTCTTTGCCTCGTGTCACATCGATCACCACTCCCATTTTATTGAGTCCAATGCGGTTACCTAGGATGATATGAAACGAGCCTGCGTTAACACCTTTGCATTCGCTGGCGTTAGCTATTGCTTGTTCGGAGGTTTTATTTAGGTCTTCGCGACAGCGTCCACCGACAGCAACCTTGCGCCAAGACGTGGCGCTTGCGCGCGTCTTCTTGTTGTCGCGGTAAATTTTGGATTGATAGTAAGTTAGTAGAGCCTCGACATCGGAGGCTCCAAAAGGCACAGTGATACCACTCTTACCGATCAGCACGACGGCCTTAGGAGCATGGAAATTCAAAGCGGCAGAGGCCCAACCGTCGCAAAGACCCTCCCACTCCTCGCTAGCGATACTAGTGCGTTGCCTTTCCCAAGTAACACCGGGGAAACTAAAGTCGCCGATATAGATCTCGTACTTGTGAGCCGGCGAGAGAGCAGCTAATTCGCGCGGAGACATCAGACGAATCTCGCTCTCGGAATATATTTTAAAAGTCTGTGCCTGCCGCCGCAGATCCTTAGTGTGTGCCTTTTTCTGATCGCCAGATGCGTCCATCCGATTCCACGGTGCAGCAATGCCACCCTCGAGCGATGGCCAGTAGGTAGATGCCCACGGAACTGCGTCTAGGTGGCCAGTGAGCGGCAATTCATCAAAGCGGCGGCTATAGTACTGCTTGAGTAAATCAGGATCATATACGGCACCGCTGTCCTCGATACTCGTATCTAGGTGCGCAAGATTCGATGGATCAACAGCCAGCGGTCCTGGGTCGTGGCTAAATTCCCACGCCTCTTTACTGCTGCTCGAAGCCGTGCCTTTACAAGCAAGGCTCGCAGCAACGAGGAGGCCGATTAACATGCCTAAACTGATCCTGAGAGTAGAACGTGGCACGGGACTATCTCCAGTTTGGGCTCTGAGCTGATGGATGTATCACACAGTAAAGTATCGGTTAACAGGGGCGAAACTTGACCTAAAGGACTAGCCATTGGCAGGGTCAGCAGGGCGGGTTCGCCGGGAATAGCCGATGTCTGGCTGGAGACCGCCTCGACCAACTTTTTGACACCCCCACCTAAGGCCCACCCAAGTCTCCCAAAAATATCAATCAATATCGGGTCCTTAACAAAAAACCTCAAGTTTAGCCCCAGGGCACCGATGTGACCTTCAAACAGGGGGGAGGATTCGCATCGTTAGAGCCCTCCATGGGTCGCGACTTACGGCACCCTTGACCGAAGGCACCCTGATGACACCGAGACTATCCACATCACTGACAAGGTCTGTATCACTACGCAGATTCCTGCTAGTTGCGGTACATGCGATTCTGTTTAGTCTCGCATTCTCGGCAGTCACCGCCTGGGCGACGACAATTACGATGAGCTATTCCGGCCGCCTGACGCAGCCCAATGGCGCACCGCTTGAAGGTACGGTGCCGATGGAGGCCAAGTTCTGGTCTGAGGGGATCGAGGGGACCCAGCGGGGGCCGACCATCGACTTCCCGGTTGTGCAGCTCATTAATGGCCTGTTTATTATCGATCTGGTGTTTAGTTCGGAAGAAGCAGCACTGATGTTTGGCGGTGGTGGTGATGATCCGGTATTTATCGAAATCACCGCTGGCGGCAAGGTCTATCCAAGGCAGAAGTTTTCCTACGTACCCTACGCCCTCAGGATTCCTGTCGATGAGCAGACGATCAAGTTTGGCAGCGACGGTAAACTCACACTCGCCGTCGGTGCCGCCTCGGGTAGCGGGTACTTTCTGACCAAAGATGCTACGGGCAAACTCGCCTGGGCATCTCCCACAGTAACCA
>Ga0194132_10001532_pt1 | contig 46518 bp, 43 predicted proteins | sample TA2KigOf80mmetaG_FD_148612 | JGI IMG/M metagenome (GOLD analysis project Ga0194132, IMG submission 148612) | Freshwater microbial communities from Lake Tanganyika, Tanzania - TA2015054 Kigoma Offshore 80m | ecosystem: Environmental > Aquatic > Freshwater > Lake | place: Tanzania: Lake... | reverse complement strand
CACCGGAAGATCTGTGCCGGCGTCAGTCCATGAAGTCGCGCTATCGCGCTCACGCTCGCGCCAGGCGCCAGGCTCTCGGCTACGATCCGCGCCTTGTCCTCAGCGCTCCAACGGCGCCGTCGCCCGGCTCCCGTGAAGATCTCGACCCGCCGCGCCGGCGCGCCCTTGGTCCTAGGATCGTCACCCCTATCCGTCATAGTCCCAAGGCCCCACCCGCAAAGAGCCAGAGACTCTCACAGCACCACCGTCAGATCACCGGTGGGGAATAAGCACCGCTTACGGTCGACCGCCCTCGACGATCAGATAAGGCGCGACACACGGCTCGGCCATGTGAGCGGCGATCTCCGCCGTCCCGACATCGGACGGGCTCCATAATGGTGCGAGATGCGGCGCCGCAAGCCAGGAACGGATCTGCGGCAAGTCGCCCGCCTTCAGCGCCTCGAGAGCGAGAGAGGGATCGTCATCGGAGGCGATGCGCGCAGGCCTGAAGCTCACGAGACGGCTGGCGCCTCGCCGGAAACCAGCGGGACGAAGCGCACCTGGCTCATCCGCTCCTCCTTGAAACCGCCTCTGCCTCGGGTGACCTTGTAGATCCACTGATCGGAGACCGAGGCCCCGATCGGGACGATCATGATTCCACCTTCATCGAGCTGGTCGACGAGCGTCGCCGGCATCTCGGGCGCCGCCGCCGTCACCAGAATGCGCGGGAACGGCGCCTGCTCGGGCCAGCCACGCGTACCGTCGGCGCATTGCGCGGTGACGTTGTGGCATTTTAGCTCGGCCAGCCGCGCCTCCGCCTGCTTCAGGAGTTCGCGATGCCGCTCGATCGTGTAGACGCGGCGAAACAGCCGACAGAGGACGGCGGTCTGGTAGCCGGAGCCGGTGCCGATCTCGAGCACGCGCATCTTCTTGTCGGGCTCGAGCATCTGGGTCATGAGGCCGACGATCAACGGCTGGCTGATGGTCTGGCTGCAGTCGATCGGCAGCGCGGTGTTCTCGTAAGCCTGATCCTGGAACGCCTCGGGCACGAAGATCTCGCGCGGCACGCGCTCGATCGCAGAAAGCACCCTGGTATCGGTGACGCCGGCGCGGCGAAGCTCCAGGACGAGCCGGATCTTGCGCGCCGCCTGGGTCACCCGAGCGCCCGCTTGAGCGCGGTGAGCGCCGGCCTGTTCGTCATGTTGATTCCGATCGGCGTCACCGAAATGTATCCGGAAATGATGGTCGCCAGGTCGGTTCCCTTCGCCGGAACGCGCCCCGTCTTGGTATCGCCGAGCCAGAAGTAGGGCACGCCGCGTGGGTCGCGGCTCTGCACGATCGTATCGCCGATCTTGCGCTTACCCTGCCGCGCCGACTTGACCCCGAGCACCCGTGCCGGGTCCGCGACATGAGGGAAGTTGACGTTCATCAACACGTCTGACGGCCAGCCGACCTTCACCAGCTTCCTGATGATGTCGGCCGTGTGCCTCTCTGCGGTCGGCCAATGTGCCTTCTGGCCCCAAGGCACCGAGAGGCTGAGCGCGATCGCCGGCACGCCGAGAAGGATGGCCTCCATGGCCGCGGCAACCGTGCCGGAGTAATGGACGTCCTCGCCGAGATTGGCGCCGCGGTTGATGCCCGACAGGACCAGCGTCGGCCTGTCTTCCTTCAGCAGATGGTTGATCGCCAGCAGCACGCAGTCGGTCGGCGTGCCGTCGCAGGCATAGCGCTTGCCGGAGACCTTCCGCATGCGGATCGGCTGGCGCAGGCTCAGCGAGTGGCCGGCACCGGAATTCTCGTGCTCCGGCGCCATCACCCAGACATCCTTGCAGAGCTTTCGCACTACCTTCTCAAGGATCTTGAGACCGGGTGCGTGTATGCCGTCGTCATTGGAGATCAGTATCCGCGCCTTGGAGAGATCCATTGGAAAGACAGGCTTAGCCATTGCTGCGGATCGTCTCCATGCCGCCGAGATAGGGCCTGAGCGCCGGCGGCACGGCGACGGAACCGTCCTCCTGCTGATAGTTCTCCAGGATCGCGATCAAGGTGCGGCCGACCGCCAGCCCGGAGCCGTTGAGCGTGTGCACGAAGCGCGTCTGCTTGTCGCCCTGCCCCTTGAAGCGCGCTTTCATACGTCGGGCCTGGAAGTCGCCACAGTTCGAGCAGGAGGAGATCTCCCGATACCTCCCCTGCCCCGGCAGCCAGACTTCGAGGTCGTAGGTCTTCTTCGCGGCGAAACCCATGTCGCCGGTGCAGAGCAGCATGACGCGGTAAGGCAGGCCGAGCCGCTGCAGCACAGTCTCCGCCGCCTTGGTCATCCGCTGGTGCTCTTCCTCCGACTTGTCGGGATGCGCGATCGACACCAGCTCGACCTTGTTGAACTGGTGCTGGCGCAGCATGCCGCGTGTGTCCTTGCCGGCCGCGCCTGCCTCCGAGCGGAAGCAGGGCGTGTAGGCGGTGAAGCGCTGCGGTAGGTCCTTCTCGTCGAGGATACGGTCGGCCGCAAGGTTGGTCAGCGGCACCTCGGCGGTCGGGATCAGCCAGAAGCCGTTGGTGGTACGGAACATGTCCTCGGCCGCCTTCGGCAGGTTTCCGGTGCCGTAGGGAACATGGTCGCGCACCAGCAGCGGCGGCGCCATCTCGGTGTAGCCGAACTCGCTCGTATGGATGTCGAGCATGAAGGCGGCGATCGCCCGTTCCATGCGCGCGAGCGCGCCGCGCAGCACGACGAAGCGTGCGCCCGAGAGCTTCGCCGCCTCCTCGAAGTCCATGAGGCCGAGGGCCTCGCCGATGTCGAAATGCTCCTTCGGCGTGAACGAGAAGTTGCGACGTTCGCCGACGGTGCGGATGCAGGCGTTCGCCTCTTCGTCCTTCCCTTCCGGCACATCCGCCGCCGGCAGGTTGGGGATGATCGCGAGAAGCCGCTCCAGCTCTTCGCCCAAGGCCTTGTCCTCGGCTTCGAGAGCCGGCACACGATCCTTGATCCGGGCGATCTCGGCAACCAGCGCATCGGCGTTGCCGCCCTCGCGCTTGAGCCGCCCGATCTCCTTGGAGGCCTCGTTGCGTCGCGCCTGGAGCGTCTGCAGCTCGGTCTGCACCTGGCGGCGCTTCGCGTCGAATCCAAGCAGGCGCGACGATGACGCTTCGAGTCCACGGCGTCGAAGCGCACGGTCGAAGGCGTCGGGGTCGTCGCGAAGCTGCTTGAGGTCGATCATGGCCGGACCATCGGCTAAACGAACGGGCGCTCGTTATAGGGGCAGCGCCGCCGACGGTCCAGCCGGGCCTTCAGGCGGATTCAGCGCGCTCGGCGGCCTCTTCCTCGGCCAAGCGCTGGGCCTTCTGCTTCTCGATCAGGCGGGCGCAGAGGATCGAGATCTCGTAGAGGATGACGATCGGGATGGCGAGGCCGATCTGGCTGATCACATCTGGCGGGGTCAGGATCGCGGCGGCAACGAAGGCGAGCACGATCGCGTAGCGCCGCTTCTCAGCCAGGCCCTTGGCCGTGACCATGCCAACCCGCGCCATCAAGGTCAGCAGCACCGGCAGCTCGAAGGCGAGGCCGAAGGCGAAGATCAGCTGCATCACCAGCGAGAGATACTGATCGACCTTGGCTTCGAGCTGGATCGGAAGCTCGCCCGGCCCCCCCGGCGACTCGAAGGAGAGGAAGAACTTCCACGCCATCGGGATGATGAAATAGTAGACGAGCGCCCCGCCCATGAAGAACAGCACCGGCGTCGCCACCAGGAAGGGCAGGAAGGCCTTGCGCTCCTGCTTGTAGAGGCCGGGCGCGATGAACATCCAGATCTGGCCGGCGACGATCGGGAAGCTGACGAAGGCCGCGGCGAAGAAGGCGACCTTGAGGTAGGTGAAGAACGCCTCGTGCAGCGCCGTATAGATCAACCGCCGACTTTCCCCGTGGAAGGCCTCGGCGAGTGGCTGCGTCAGGAAGGCGAAGATGTGCTCGGCGACCGCATAGCAGACGATGAAGCAGACGATGAAGGCGACAAACGCCTTGATCATGCGGCCGCGCAGCTCGAGCAGATGGTCAAGCAGCGGCATCTTGGTGTCGTCGATGTCGTCCTTCTTGTCGCTCATCGACGTCAGGCGGCCGGCTTGGTCTGGGCGGGATCGGGCGTCGGCGCCGGAGCTTCAGTCGGCGTGGGCGCTACAGCCGGTGGCGGCAGCGAAGCGGACTCGACCGGCGCGGGCGGACCTGCAGGCTCCAGGCTCGGCGGAGTCGCGAAGGTCTCGGGCGCCTGCAGCGCCTTTTCGATGTCGCCGGTCGGGTCGACGGACTTCTTCACCTCGCCGATGGTGTTGTCAGCCATCTTGGTAACATCGTCGACGACGCTGGACGTCGCCTGCTCGACCTGCTTGCGCACATCGGCGAGCTCGGCCTCGCGCACCATCTCGTCGACACCGCGCTGAAACTCGCCCGCCATCTCGCGTGCCTTGCGCACCCACTGCGCCACGGTCTTGATCGCGTTCGGCAGATCCTTCGGACCAATGACGATCACCGCCACAGCGGCGATCACCATGATTTCCTGCCAGCTGACGTCAATCATGCGGGGGGCCCGCTCTCAAGCCGGGCGTCGACGCAACGCGCTCAGGCGCGTGGGGTCGTCTGGGCTCCGTTGGCGGCCGTGGCCTGGCCCTGCGGCTGCGACGGGGTCGAGGCATTGATCTGGCCGGCCGGGGGCGCGGGCTGGCCGTCCTTGCCGGCCTCGTCCTCGTTCAGCCCTTTCTTGAACGACTTCAAGCCCTTGCCGAAATCGCCCATCAGCTTCGAAATCTTGCCGCCGCCGCCGAAAAGAAGAAGCACGACGGCAAGGACGATCAACCAATGCCAAATGCTTAAGCTGCCCATGGAAAACTCCTGTTCCCTGCCGTGCCCGAAGGCGCGCGGATCATGGCAAAAGCCCCTCGCGCTATCAACCGGCGCCGTTCCCGTTAGGTACTAAGTACGCTCAGTCGGCAGGAAATACAAACGCCTGCCGCGGATCGATGCCTATCCCGACCGATGCACCTGCCGCCGGGTGGTGAAGCCCCCAGATACGGGCCTTCATCCTGGTTCCATCCTCGAGCGCCAGGACCAGCCGGGTCGACCGGCCAAGCGGATGCACGCTCACGACCCGTCCCGGCACCGTGGCAACGCCCTTGCCGTCGAGGTCTACGAGGATCGCCTCGGGCCGGATCACGACCTCGGCCTCTGATCCGTCGGCGAAAGGCGCCGGCACCCGCCCGAAACGGGTAGAAACCTCGCCATTCTTCACCGTCCCAGCGAGGCGGTTCACCTCTCCGAAGAAGGCAGCAACAAACAACGAGGCCGGACGGCGATAGAGGTCGATCGGTGTCCCCTCCTGCACGATCCGGCCTTCACGCATGACCGCAATTCGGTCGGCCATGAACATCGCTTCCTCGGCATCGTGGGTGACCATCAGGGTCGCCGTGCCGCTCTTGCGCAGCGCCTCTACGGTGACGTCGCGCACTTGTTCGCGAAGCCTGGTGTCGAGACCGGAGAAGGGTTCGTCGAGGAGAACCAGCTTCGGTTCCGGCGCCAAGGCGCGGGCGAGCGCCGCGCGCTGCTGCTCGCCGCCCGACAGCATGTGCGGAAAGGACTGATCGAGATGCGCCAATCCGACATCGCCGAGAGCGGCCATGATCCGCTCGCGACGCCTGGCGGCGTCGGCCGGGCGAAGACCGAAGCCGACATTGTCGCAGACGCTCAGGTGCGGAAAGAGAGCGAAGTCCTGGAAGACGAGGCCGACATTGCGGCTCTCCGGGGGTACGTGGTGGTTCGGTGCTCCGACGAGCTGGCCGTTGATGAAGACTCGGCCGGCTTGAACTTCCTCGAGGCCGGCAGCGAGGCGAAGAACCGTGCTCTTGCCGCAGCCCGAGGGGCCGAGAAGACAGACCACCTCGCCCGGAGCCACGTTGAGCGACAGCTCGGCGACGGCCTGAACCTGGCCATAGGCATAGCTGACCATGTCGAGCATGAGCGCTGGCGAGCTCATGCGACGTGCCCCGGGCGCGAGCGCCCGATCGAACGCGCGAGCACGATCACCGGCCCGAGGCCTGCGAAGAGAATAGCAAGGGCCGGCGCCGCGACCTCGGCGAGCTGCTCGTTTCGCGCAAGGTCATAGGCATGGATCGCCAGCGTGTCGAAGTTGAAAGGCCGCAGTATAAGCGTCGCCGGCAGCTCCTTGATCACGTCGACGAAGACCATCAGCGCTGCCGCGAGTAGGCTCGGGCGCATGAGCGGCAGATGGATCTGGGTCAGGATCTCGCGCGGACGCCGGCCGAGCACACGCCCGGCGGCGTCCATGCTGTGCCCGACCTTAGCAAGGCTCGCCTCGGCCGCATTGAACGAGACCGCAAGAAAGCGGACCAGGTAGGCAAAAGTTACGGCGACGATGGTCCCCGAGAGGATAAGCCCTGTCGAAACGCCGAGGCTTGCTCTCGCCCAGGCGTCGATGGTCCGGTCAATAGCCGAAAAAGGCAGCATGACGCCGACGGCGATCACCGCGCCGGGAACGGCGTAGCCGGTGCTGGCCAGGCGCGCGAGCCCGCGCACGATGGGCGTCGGCCGCAAGCGCACCCCGTAGGCGAGGATGAGCGACAGGAGGACCGCGAGAAACGAAGCGACAAGGCCCAGGCTGACCGTGTTCACCGTCAGGGTCAGAAAGCGCGCATCGAAGCCGAGCGCCTGGGAACGGATCGCCCACCAGATCAGGACCGCCAGCGGCATCGCAAAGCCGAGCAGGACCGGCAGGATGCAGAATGCCGTGGCGAGGCCAGTCTTAATGCCCTTGAGCTTGATGCTCGGCAGAGCGCGATAGCGCGCCGAGGTCTGATGATAGCGCGCAGCTCCGCGCGACCAGCGTTCCATCATCAGAAGGATCAGCACGAAGACCAGCAGGATCGCCGCAAGCTGCGCCGCCGCCGCCGGCTGATGAAGGCCGAACCAGGTACGGAAGATGCCGGTCGTGAAGGTATCGACGGCAAGGTGCTGCACCGCGCCAAGGTCGTTCAGCGTCTCCATCAGCGCCAGCGTCACGCCCGCCACCACCGCCGGGCGTGCCAGCGGCAGGCCGACGCGAAAGAAGCGCCGCCAGGGCCCGGCGCCGAGCATCCGGCTCGCCTCGAGCACACAGACCGACTGCTCGGTAAAGGCGGCGCGTGCCAGGAGATAGACATAGGGGTAGAGGACGAAAGTCATCATGGCGATGGCACCGCCAAGCGAACGGACTTCCGGAAACCAATAGTCGCCGCGACGCCAGCCGAAGAGTTCCCGCAAGCCGGATTGCACCGGCCCGGCGAAGTCCATCATCCCGCCATAGGTGTAGGCGATGATGTAGCCGGGCACGGCCATGGGCAGCAGCAGCATCCATTGCAAGAGATCGCGACCCGGAAAGCGGTACAGGGTCACCAGCCAGGCCGTTCCCGCACCGATCGCCATCGTGCCCGCGCCGACGCCGACCATCAGCCCGAGCGTGTTCGCGACATAGCGCGGCAGAACAGTAGAGGCGAGGTGGCGCCAGATGTCGCCGGTCGGCACCAACAAATAGGAGAGAACGACCAGGACAGGCACGGCGATGATGCCGGCAATTGCGGCGGTCGCCAGCGTCCAGCCGTCGACGATCGGTCGGCGGAAGCTCTTGGGCGAAGGTCGGACGAGGTCCGTCAAAAGAACTCGCGGCGGTTGCTGTCCGCCATTCTGTTGCGGATCATTCTCAGGTGCAAATAGTCGAACTGTCGCAGGTCCTGACTGGCTATTTCCGATCGAGGAATGCCATCACCAGGTCGATCCAGAAAGCATCGACCTCGCCGAACATCTCGTGGCCGCCGCCGTTGGACAGCAGCTTCTCGTCGCTGTCGAGGTTCTTGGCTTTGGAGAACGCAAGCTGGCAGCTCTCGGCCAAAGTGTCGGTCTTCTCCCAGAGATGCAGCACGCGCCCAGCCATCTGCTCGGCGATAGACACGGCAAAACGGTTGTATCGGTCATCGAGTCCGCAACCGGCGAGCACAACGTAGGAGAGTTCCGGCTCGCGCAGCAGCGCCGAGGCGACCAGCGCCGCGGTGCCGCCGACATCGAAGCCCATCACGGCAATGCGCTGAGCGCTTGCCCCACCCGCGAGCAGCCGGCGAACCTGGTTGCTCGCCCTGCGACCGAGATCGAAAGGATCGGGATTGGGCGGACGGCGCTCGGTCACCACCTCGAAACCACGATTGGCGAAGGCCCCTGAGACAAGCTCGCCAGGCGCGGGGCCTTGAATGAAGATCAGATAGCGTGCCTGCGGGTTGAGCTTCTCGGGCACATCAGAGGTGATTTGGCCAGCCGCGACGACAAAGGGCGTCGCCAGCCATGCAACGAGAGCGAGGAGAAGCGCGCCCGCCGTCTTCCCCTGCTTCTTCATCGGCTATCCGGCCGACTTCCGCGGCGGATCGTCGGATTCTTCTTCTTCTTCGTCGTCGTCTTCCTCGTCGTCCTCTTCGTCGTCCTCTTCGTCGTCGCTCGATTCCACCGCTCCGTCACCCGTCCGGGCACCGTCCGCCTTGATCGCTTCTCCCGCTGCCTCGTCGTCTTCGAGCTGCGCTTGTCGCCGCTCCTCACGGATGCGGGCTTCTTCTTCCTCGCGTTCCTTCTCCGCGACGGCCTCGATCGCCTCAGCCTCCTCCTGGCGCATCGCCATGGTCGCCACGCCCGGACGGTGGTCGAGCAGTCCGGCAGCCCTCAGCTCATCGAGGTTCGGCAGGTCATCGATCCGGTCGATGCCAAAGTGCTCAAGGAAATTCTCCGTGGTGACCCAGGTGACGGGGCGACCCGGTGCCTGGCGCCGGCCCTTGGGCTTGACCCAGCCGGCCTCCATCAGCATGTCGAGCGTCCCCTTGCTCAGGGCAACGCCCCTCACCTGCTCGACTTCAGCACGGGTGATCGGCTGATGGTAGGCGACGATCGCGAGCGTCTCGATCGCCGCGCGCGAGAGCTTGCGCTGGACCGTCTGTTCGGGGCTGAGCGAGGTCGCGAGGTCGGGCGCGGTACGGAAGGCCCATTTGCCGGCGACCTTCATCAGGTTCACGCCCCGCCCCTCATAGAGGGATTGCACCTCATCGAGGATCGGGTGGATGTCGGTGCCTTCCGGCAACCGCGCCTGAAGATCCTCCTCGGCGACCGGCTGGGCCGAGGCGAACAGCACGGCTTCGATCAGGCGCGCGGCGGACGAGATTTCGGTCATCGGTGGCTCATGACGGCTTGGTGGCCCGCACGAAGACGGGGCCGAAGGGTTCGGTCTGCTTGATCTCGATCTGGCCGGACTTGGCGAGCTCGAGGCTTGCGATCAGCGTCGCCGCGATCGCCGAGCGGGTGACGATGCCGGGCTTGAGCGCTTCGGGCAGGAAGCTGGTGAGGCTCTGCCAGTCGACCATGCGGCCGAGCAGCGCTTCCAGGCGCTTCACCGCATCCTCGACCGCGTGCAGCTCGGTCGGCGCGATATGGAGGACGTGCGTCTCCTCGCGCACCTTGTGCTCGCCATAGGCCGCGAGCAGCTCGTAGAGCGTGACGTCGAGGACGGTCTTCTTGCGAACGCGGACATCGATGGTCTCGCCGCGCCGGAATATGTCTCGGCCGAGCCTCGGGCGTGCCATCAGCTTGACCGCCATCTGCTGCATCGCTTCGAGCCGCTGCAGCTGGAAGGCGAGCGCCTCGGCCAGCGCCTCGCCGCTCGGCTCGTCGTCCTCGGGCGGCTCAGGCAGCAGCAGGCGCGACTTGAGATAGGCGAGCCACGCCGCCATCACGAGGTAGTCGGCCGCGAGCTCCAGCTTCACCCGGCGTGCCGCCTGGACGAAGGAGAGGTACTGCTCGACAAGCTGCAGGATCGAGATCTTCTTGAGGTCGACCTTCTGCTCGCGCGCGAGCGTCAGGAGGACGTCGATCGGGCCTTCGTAGCCGTCGACATCGACGACCAGCTTCTCGTCTTCGGCGACGAGATCCCGCTGCTCCTCAAAGGTATCGGCGGCGATGGTCATGCAAGACCGGCAAGCGTGACGATCACGCGCAACAGATACTCGACCGGAGCCTCAATGAGCCAGGGCGAAATGGACAGGTTTATCCCCAGCTGGCGGCCGATCAGCGGCAGCAGAAAGAGCACGCCGATGACCAGCAGTATGCCGACGCGCTCCAGCTTCTGGAGCTGCCAGGCGAGCGGCCGCGGCAGGAGCCCGACCGCGACCCGTCCGCCGTCGAGGGGCGGGATCGGCAACATGTTAAACACCGCCAGAACCAGGTTGAGGACGATCGAATTCTCCAGATTGTCGGCAACCCATTGTACCCCGCCCTCGGGCACAAAGCCGATCGCGTGGAAGGCGAGAGCGCAGGCGAAGGCGATCGCAAGGTTCATCGCAGGCCCGGCAGCGGCGACCAGGATCATGCCGAGCCGGGCCGGGTTGAGCCGGTAGAAGTTGACCGGCACCGGCTTGGCGTAGCCGAAGAGGAACGGCGCGCGCATGAGGAGCAGCAGGCCCGGCAGCACGATGGTGCCGAACGGATCGACATGGCGGAGCGGATTGAGGCTCATCCGACCCATTCGCCTGGCCGTGTCGTCTCCGAAGACATAGGCGGCAAAGCCATGCGCCGCTTCGTGCAGCGTGATCGCGGCTAGCGCCGGCAGTATCCAGACCGATGCCTTGTAGAGAATGTCGGAAAGCGTATCCACGAAGTCCCGGCCTTAGGCCGCAGCCAGCAGCCGCTCGACGCGCGCGGATGCGGCGGCGAAATCGATCGGCTCCGGGCGGCGGCGGCGCACCTCGCCTTCCGCGACGCGGTCAAGCGCCGCATCGGTGAGCGGCGATGCCACGGCGGCGACCTCGACCATTTCGGCCATGTCTCCGGTACAATGCAGGATCACATCGCACCCGGCCGTCAGAGCGGCGCGGCTGCGTTCGCCGAGCCTTCCGGGCAGCGCTCCCATCCCGATATCGTCGGTGAAGAGCAGGCCCTTAAAACCGATATGACCTCGGATCACGCGATCGATGACGGCCGGGGACAGGGTTGCCGGCCTCGGATCGATCGCCGTGTAGACGACGTGGCAGCTCATGCCCCAGGGCAGGTTCGAAAGCGCGCGGAAGGGCGCGAAGTCGGTCGCCTCCAGCGTCTTGAGGTCCGTGTCGACCGCCGGCAGCCTCTCGTGGCTGTCGACCAGCGAGCGGCCGTGGCCGGGCATGTGCTTCATCACCGGGATCACGCCGCCGTCAAGCAACCCCTCCGCCTGCGCGCCTCCGAGCCGGGCCACGATCTTGGGGTCGCTGCCGAAAGCCCGGTCGCCGATCACGTCATGCGCGCCGGCAAGCGCGAGATCGAGCACCGGCAGGCAATTGACGGTGACACCGGCGTCAATGAGCTCGGCCGCGATCAGCCGCGCATTGAGACGCGTCGCCTCGGCCGCCTTTTCCAGGCCGCGGCTCGCGAGGGTCGCGAACTTTCCCGCTGCCGGCGCCTTCCGCCAGTGCGGCGGCTTCAAGCGCGTGACGCGGCCGCCCTCCTGGTCGATCAGCACCGGCGCGTCGGCACGCCCGACGGACTCCCGCATCGCCCGGACCAGTGCCTGGACCTGCGCCGGCGTCTCGCAATTGCGTTTGAAGACGATGAAGCCGAGCGGATTTGTGCGAGCGAAGAACGCGCGCTCCGCCTCCGTCAGGACCTTGCCGGATACGCCGTAGATGGCGGCCGACGGCCGGTCAAGGGCGGACAACGAGGCAGTCCCGCTTCTTCGCCTTGAGTTCCTCGCAGAGCGAACGCGCCCCCGGCTCGTTCAGGGGCCCGGCCTGCAGCCTATACCAGACGCCCTTGTCGCCGAGATCGACACGGACGGTCGTCAGGTCCAACGGCTGCAGCTCGGCATGGGCCTTCTTCAGCCGATCCCACTGGGCGTTTGCCTGTTCGGCCGCTGGGAACGACCCAAGCTGGACGCGCCAGCTTCCGCCGCCCGCACCAACGCTGCCTCCCGCGGCGGCACGCGGCGCGGACATTGCCGGCGGAGGGTTCGACGGGCGCGCTGCCACCTGCGGCGGCGCCGAAGGCGGCGGCGGGCTCATAACGCTCGGCGGCGTTGCCGCCGGCGGTGCCGAAGCCGAAGACGGAGCCGGCGGGACGGGTGGCGGCGCCGGCGGCGCGATCAGGCTGCCGGCGGACGTGGCCGGCGAGGGCGGCGGCGGCGATGGAGGGCTCACCGGCGACGGCGCGGGAGCGGCCATCGACGGTGGCGGAGCGGGCGGCACCGGCGGCGGTGCGGGTGCGGCCGCAGGTGGCGGCGCCAAAGCTACCGACGTGGCAGGTGGCGGCGCGGTGCGCGCGGTTTGCGGCAGCGGCGCCTCTGCCGGCGGCAACAGCTTCTCTACCTGCCCGCGGTTCGCCTGCTGCATGTTGTTGAGGACAAGCTTGTCCTGATGCGGCACGACCATGCCGCCAGGCTGTTCCGGCCGAGCACGCGTCTGTTCGCCATCGGCCTTGAGGATCGGAGCTACGGCGTCGGCCGAACGCTGGCCTTGGCTGTAGGCATACCAGAGCACCCCGCCGAAGCCACCGATCGCAAACAGCGCGATCAAGGCCGCAAGCAGGCGGCCGCGCCGCTTTGGCGGCTCGGCCTCTTCATATTCGAGATCGGCCTCGTCGTCTTCGCGGTCGCGATACCGATCGCTCATGCACGCATCTCCTCGACCGGCTCGACGCCGAAGACCTTGAGGCCGGAGGCGATCACCGTCGTCACCCCCTGCACCAATGCCAAACGGGCCCGCGTCATCTCGTCCTGGCCGGCGACGATGAAGCGGAGCGCGGCGTCATCCTTACCCTTGTTCCAGAGCTGGTGAAACTCAGCCGCAAGATCATAGAGGTAAAACGCGAGCCGGTGTGGTTCATGCGCCTCCGCCGCACCCTCGACAACACGCGGCCAATTGGCCAAAGCCCTGATCAGACTGATCTCGCTGGGGTCAGACAAGCGCGCCAGGTTTCCGCGCGCCAGCTCGGCCGGCGACAGCAGATTCCGAGGAATCGATTCGGCCGCGAGTCGCATAACCGAGCGCGAACGAGCATGCGCATACTGGACGTAGAAGACCGGATTGTCTCGGCTCTGCTCGGTCACCCTCTGAAAGTCGAAGTCGATCGTCTGGTCGTTCCGCCGGGTCAGCATGATGAAGCGGACGACGTCCTTTCCGACCCGGTCGACGACATCGCGAAGCGTGACAAAGGTCCCTGCCCGCTTCGACATCTTCACCGGCTGGCCGCCCTCGGTCAGGTTGACGAGTTGGCAGATCTTGCAGTCGAGGCTGGCCTTGCCGTCGGAGAGCGCCTTGACCGCCGCGGTCATGCGCTTGACGTAACCGCCATGGTCGGCGCCGAGCACATCGATCAGCTCGGAGGAGCCGCGGCGGATCTTGTCGTAATGGTAGGCGATGTCGGAGGCGAAGTAGGTCCAGCTCCCATCGGACTTCTTCAGCGGCCGGTCGACGTCGTCGCCAAACTGGCTGGCCTTGAACAGGGTCTGCGGCCGCGGCTCCCAATCCTCCGGTGCCTTGCCTTTCGGCGGCTCAAGCACGCCGACATAAATCAGGCCTTTGTCCTCGAGCGCCTTCAGTACCCGCTCGACTGCGCCGGACCTGACGAGCGCACGTTCCGAGGAGAACACCTCCTGGTGGACGCCCAGCGCCGCCAGATCGTCCTTGATCATCGCCATCATGTGGTCGATGGCAAAGTCGCGGACCGGGGGAAGCCACTCATCTTCCTGCTTCTGCCGCCACCTGCCTTCGTCACGCGCCTTCAGCGCCTCGCCGGTTTCCTTCAGGTACTCGCCGGGATAGAGGCCGGAGGGAATCTCGATCGTCTCGCCATGGGCTTCCAGGTAGCGGAGATAGGCCGAGCGGCCGAGCTGGTCGACCTGGGCGCCGGCGTCGTTGATGTAGTACTCGCGGGTGACGTCGAAGCCGACCTTCTGCATCAAAGCCGCCAGCGCATCGCCGAACACGGCGCCACGGGCATGGCCGATATGCATCGGGCCGGTCGGGTTGGCCGAGACGTACTCGACATTGACCCGGCGACCGGCGCCGAGTGTCGAATCGCCATAAGCGATCCCGGCTTCCAGCAGATCCTTGAGTTGGGCCTGCCAGAAGTCGGCCGAGAGCGAAAGGTTGAGAAAGCCGGGACCGGCCACTTCCGCCTTCGTAACCTGCGGGTGGGCAATCAGCCTTTCCTTAAGAGCTTCAGCAAGCTGGCGCGGGTTCCTCCCAGCCGGCTTCGCCAGGACCATGGCGGCGTTCGTGGCGATGTCGCCGTGCCTGGGATCGCGCGTCGGCTCGACCACGACACGCGAGAGGTCGAGGTCGGGAAGCAGGTCGAGATTCTGAAGTTCTTTCAGAATTATTTCATGGAAATAATTGTAAAGATTCATTTTTTATCGTTCTGTCTTCCACAAGCCGAGCGTGCTCGGCAAAGGCGTAGCGGTCGGTCATGCCGGCGATGTAGTCGGCGACGATGCGGGCCGTCCCGGTCCTGTCCAGGCCCTTCGTCGCCGCGCTCCACTCCGCCGGCAGCCGGCCTGGATCGGCAAGAAAGAGCTGGAACAGGTCCCGCACCACGGCATGTGCATCCGCACGCGCAAGCCGCACCCGCTCGGCCCGGTACATACGCTCATGAAGAAAGGCCTTCAACTCCGTGTCGTGCCGTCGCATCTCGTCCGAGAAGGCAACGACCGGACGGCCAAGGCGCCGGATCGCGTCGGCCGAGCCGGGATTCGCCGCGGCGAGGCGCCGGCGCGTTTCCGCCAGCACGTCGTTGACCATGCGGCCGATCATTTGGCGCACGAGCTCGCCATGCAGCCGGACATGGTCGAGGTTGGGATATCTGGCGCGGATGCCGTTGAGCACGTCCCGGATCAGGCCGAGATGCTCGATCTCCTCCAGATGAAAGAGCCCGGCGCGAAGCCCGTCATCGATGTCGTGGTTGTTGTAGGCGATGTCGTCGGACAGCGAAGCGACCTGAGCCTCGGCCGACGCATAGCTGTCGAGCCAGAGATCGACATCATAGGCAGCGATGGTCGGCGGCACCGGCTTCCTGCCACCGATCAAGGGACCGTTGTGCTTGACCGTCCCCTCGATGGTCTCCCAGGTCAGGTTGAGGCCATCGAACTCGGCATAGCGCCGTTCAAGGTGCGTCAGGATCCGGAACGTCTGGTCGTTATGGTCGAAGCCGCCATAGGGCTTCATCACGTCGTCGAGCACGTCCTCGCCGGCATGGCCGAAGCAGGTGTGGCCGAGGTCATGGGCGAGGGCGAGCGCCTCGGCCAGATCCTCGTCGAGCCTAAGCGAGCGCGCGAGCGAGCGGGCGATCTGGGCGACTTCGAGCGAGTGAGTGAGCCGGGTGCGGAAGTGATCGCCCTCATGCTCGATGAAGACCTGGGTCTTGTGCTTGAGCCGGCGGAAGGCAACGCAGTGGATGATACGATCGCGGTCGCGCTGAAACTCGCTGCGCTCGGCCGGCGGCGGCTCGGGGTGCCGGCGGCCACGCGAAGCCCGGGGATCGCAGGCATAAGGCGCGAGCGGCATGGCGGGCGGACCCTACAGGCCGTAGGGCCTTGGGCAAAGGGGCAAATTGACTTCCGCCGGACTTCGCCTACATGGTTAGGGTGTCATTCAGGGGTCGACAGGACATGGCCGATACCTCCGTCGCCGAAAGCCGCAACTTCACCGTCACCGATAGCGCCGCCCGGCGCGTCGCCGAGCTTCTCAAGCAGGAGAATGCCGCTCCGGGAACCCGGCTGCGCCTGGCGGTATCCGGCGGTGGGTGCTCCGGCTTCCAGTACGGCTTCAGCTTCGACGACCAGACCGCCGGCGACGACCGCCTGTTCCGCAACGGCGAGGTTGAGGTCGTGATCGACGAGACCTCGCTCGACCTGCTGGATGGCTCGGAACTCGACTGGATCGAGGACATGGTCGGCTCTTCTTTCCAGGTCAAGAACCCGAACGCCTCGTCCGGCTGCGGCTGCGGCAAGTCCTTCGCGGTCTAGCGAAGGGCATCGGGGGCTCCAGCTCGCGCGCGTGATTTTTTCGCCGAGGCTCTTGCCGGCCTCACAGGGGGCGTCCTTGCCTAGCCAGAAATCGAAGGCCAAGCGCTTCCGCTCCCTTCACGTCGCGGGAACGCCGCTCATCCTGTTCAATGCTTGGGATGCCGGATCGGCGAAGGCGGTCGCCGCCGCCGGGGCTGAGGCAATCGCGACCGGAAGCTGGTCCGTAGCCAAGGCGAACGGGTTCGACGACGGCGAGGACCTACCGCTCGATCTCGCCATCGCCAACCTCGCGCGGATCGTGAGGGCCACCGATCTTCCTGTCACCATCGACCTCGAAAGCGGGTACGGCGCCTCGCCCCAGGCCGTGGCCAAGACCATCCGGCACTCGATCGATGCGGGCGCCATTGGCTGCAACATCGAGGACAGCTACCCGGCGACCGGCAAGCTGCGCAAGGCGTCCGATCAGGCGCGGCGTATCGCTGCGGCACGCAAGGCCGCCAGTGCCGCCGGGATCGCTTACTTCATCAACGCGCGCACCGACGTCTTCTTCCAGAAGCCGGCCAAGGAGCACAACGAGGCCATGGTCGCCGAGGCGCTGGAAAGCGCGCGCCTCTATGCCGCGGCCGGCGCCGACGGTCTCTTCGTGCCCGGCCTGATCGATCCCAGGCTGATCGCACGCGTCGTCAAGGGCTCGCCGCTTCCGGTCAACATCATGGTCAGCAGCGGCACGCCGCCGTTTCGGATTCTCGCCAAGGCCGGCGTCGCCCGGATCAGCCATGGCCCACGCCCCTATCTCCTGGCGATGAAGGCGCTTGAAGACGCGGCACGCGCCGCGCGGCTGTGAAGTAGCCGCCGCGACATGAAGATCGCCACCTGGAACGTCAACTCGGTCAAGGCGCGCTCGGCGCATTTGATGCGATGGCTGGGCGCGTTCAAACCCGACATCGTCATGCTGCAGGAGCTCAAGTGCGTGACCGAGGACTTCCCCGTCCTCGACGTCAAGGCGCTCGGCTACAACGCGGTCGCCGTCGGCCAGAAGACCTATAACGGCGTGGCCCTGCTCTCCACCAAGCCGATCGACGTGGTCGCGAACCGCCTTGCCGGCGACGAGGGCGATGTGCAGGCCCGCTATCTCGAAGCCGACATCGACGGACTCCGCGTCGCCTCGATCTACCTGCCGAACGGCAATCCGACCGGCACCGAGAAATTCACCTACAAGCTGGCGTGGATGGATCGGCTGGCGGCGCGTGCGAGCGAGCTGCTGGCGACCGAGAAGCCGGTGGTGCTCGCCGGCGACTACAATGTCTGCCCGACCGACATCGACTGCTACAGCCCCGAAGCCTTCGTTGACGATGCCCTCTGCCGGCCGGAATCGCGCGGGCGCTTTCGTGCCCTGGTCAACACCGGCTACACCGACACGATCCGGGCGTTGAACCCGACCGAGCACCTGTACACCTACTGGGACTATCAGGCCGGCGCCTGGCAGCGCGATTTGGGCCTCCGCATCGACCATCTGCTGCTCTCGCCCCAGGCTGCCGACCGCCTGGTCAATGCCGGGGTCGACAAGAAGCCGCGGGGCGAGGAGAAGGCCTCCGACCACACGCCCGCCTGGTGCGAGCTGAGCTGATGGTGCGCAGCCGCTTCGTGCCCCCTCTCCCGCGTAGCGGGGGAGGGGGCACAACGCGGCTCGATCCATGACCGCCCGCCCGGCGAGCCTCGTCTTCATCATCGTCACGCTGATCATCGATATGCTCGGGATCGGTATCGTGCTGCCGATCATGCCGAGGCTGATCGAGAGCTTCACCGGCGGCGACGTCGTCGAGGCGGCGCACTTCGTCGGCCTGCAGATCGCCCTCTACTCGGTGATGCAGTTCCTCTTCGGCCCGCTGACCGGCAGCCTCTCGGACCGCTTCGGCCGCCGGCCGGTGCTGCTGGCCTCGCTGTTTGGGCTCGGCGCCACCTACATCCTCTCTGCCTTCGCCCCGAGCCTCGCCTGGTTCATCGCGCTGCGCACGGTCGCCGGGGTGATGGCGTCGACCTTCGCGGTGGCGAATGCCTACATCGCCGACATCGCCCCGCCGGAGAAGCGCGCCGAGTATTTCGGCCTGGTCGGCTTCGCCTTCGGCATCGGCTTCATCGCCGGGCCGGTCCTCGGCGGCATCCTCGGCCAGATCGACCTCCGCCTTCCCTTCCTCGCCGCCGGCATCCTTAGCTTCGCCAATGTCGTCTTCGGCTTCATCGTGCTGCCGGAGACCCTCAAGCCCGAGCATCGCCGCAAGGTCGATCTCGCGCGCGCCAATCCGATCGGCGCGATCCCGGTCTTCGCTCATGCGCGCGGCGGTATGGTGCTGATCGGGGGATATGTGCTGGCTGCGCTGGCGCAGCGCGGGCTCGAGAACATCTGGGCGCTCTACACCGGCTACCGCTATAGCTGGTCCGCGCTCGAGGTCGGCCTGTCGCTGGCCGCCGTCGGCTTCCTGTTTGCGGTGTCCCAGGGCTTCGTCGTCCGCCTTGTCGTGCCGCGCCTCGGCGAGCGGCGCGCGCTCCTGACCGGGCTCGCCATCAGCGCCTTCGGATCGCTCCTGTACGGCCTCGCCTCGGAGGGCTGGATGGCCTACGCGATCATGCTGATCCACATTCCGGGCTGGGCGCTGGTGACGCCCTCGCTGCAGGCGCTGCTCACGCGCGCGACGCCGCCGAACGAGCAGGGCCTGCTGCAAGGTGCGCTCGCCAGCGTCAATACCGGGACCGCCATCGTCGGCCCGCCGGTGGCCACTGCGGTCTTCGCCTATCACATCGGTCCCGAAGCACCGATGCTTCTGCCGGGCGCCTCGTTCCTGCTCGGCGCCCTGTTGCTTCTCGCCTCGATCGCCGTCATCGCCGCCGGCGGCAGCTTCGCTCCGCGGCGACAGGTAGCTGACTAAGACTGCGGCTGCCAACCCGGCTGGTAGACCGGACCGTTCGGCGAGACCTTGAGGCCGGGGCGAAGCTTCTTCCAGGGAAGCGAGCGCGTGTCGGCAACGAAGGGGCCGGGCGCGATGCCGACGATCACCTCCTCGGCGATCGGCTGGAAGTCGGCGCGGAAATGCACCGAGCTTTTCAGCACGAGGATCTTCTGCTTGGTCGGCTCGATGCCGACGGCGCGGAACAGCGCTTGGTCGGCCGCCTGCACCTTGCGCGAGGAGACGGCGACGCGGACGCCGCCGATCTTCAGGCACGCCATCTTGCCGAGCTTCATGCGCGCCCCGCCATACATCGGGCCGGTGCCGAGGACGTTGCCGTCGCCCAACGCCTCGACCTTGAAGGTGCCGCGGAAGGGCTTATCGCCGGCAACCTTCGAGATGTTGCCGAGGTTGATGGTGATCTCGGCGCCGATGCCGGCCTGGTGCGCGGCCTCCGCCGCCTTGGGATCGCACATGAGCGCGAGGGCGGCGTCCTGCGCGTTCTGCGCGACCAGCGCATGCAGGAAGCCGGTGGTGTCGCCGTCGCCGCCGGTGCCGGGATTGTCCTGGGTGTCGGCGATCACGATCGGCTTGGTCGCCTGGTTACCCTTGCCGATCGCATAGGTGACCGCGGTCGCGGGATCGTAGAACTTGTCGGACCATTCGCCTTCGCGGCCGATCACCTCGCCGATGATCTTGTCTGCCGCCCGATCGGCGGCGGCCTGCGTCGTGCCATAAGCCATCACCGCGGGGCCGCAATCCCAGATGTCGGCGGCGGGGAAGCCCGGCGTGAAGCTCACGCTCGCGACCTCGCCCTTCTCCGCCTCCTCGACCATCCTGTAGATGGTCTTGGACGGCTCCATGTAGGTGCATTGAAAGTTGATCGGGATGATGAACGGCGCCTGGCGGAAAGCCTTGTAGACCGCGCCCGAGCCCTTGAGCAGTCCGTCGAGGTGCCGCGCCGTCATCTTGCCGGTATCCGCCATGTCGACGTGAGGGTAGGTCCTGTAAGCGATGAGGACGTCGGCATTGTCCATCATCTTCTGCGTCGTGTTCGCGTGCAGGTCGAGGCTTGCCACCACCGGGATGTCCTTGCCCACGATCCTGCGCACGCGCTCGAGCAGCTCGCCCTCGCCGTCCTCGTAGGTTTCGACCACCATCGCACCATGGAGGCAGAGATAGACGGCATCGACCGGCAATGCCTTCTTCAAGTCCTCGACGATCATGCCGGCGATCCGCTCATAGGCATCGGCGGTCACATAGGAGCAGGGCGAGGCCGCGGCCCAGGTCAGCGGCGCGATCTCGTGCCCCCTCGCCTTCGCCTCGTCGATGAAGCCCGCGACTGGCAGGTTGATGCCCTCGACCGCCGGCTCGAGCTCGGCCCCGCGGCAGAGCGCCGGCCAGCCGCCGCCCTTGGCGAACTCGTCGTAAGTCGCGAGCGACGGCGCGAAGGTGTTGGTCTCGTGCTGGAAGCCGCCGACGGCGATGCGGGCCATGTAAAATTCCTATCGTGAATGCGCGCCCTCTCCTGGCGAAGCCGGGGGAGGGTTGGGGTGGGGGCCGAGCAAAGCGAGGAAACGGTCAGTCCGGCATCGATGTTCCCTCGCTTCGCTCGGCCCCCACCCTACCCTCCCCGGCTTATGACGCGGGAGAGGGTTCGTGAGTGCGCTTCATACCTCAGATATCCGCATAAGCGCGGATCTCCTTCTTGGCGCCGGGATGCGTCACCGCGCCCTTCTCGGCGTCGCCGACGGTCTGGGCGTATTTCCACAGCGTGCCCGACTGGGAGTCGTGGCTGCGCGGCTTCCACGCCTTCCGGCGCTTGGCGAGCTCGGCTTTGGAGAGCGCGACGTCGAGCGTGCCTTTGACCGCGTCGATGGTGATGATGTCGCCGTTCTTGATCAGCGCGATCGGTCCGCCGACCGCGGCCTCCGGCCCGACATGGCCGATGCAGAAGCCGCGCGTCGCGCCCGAGAAACGCCCATCGGTGATCAGCGCCACCTTGTCGCCGGCGCCCTGGCCGTAGAGCGCCGCCGTCGTCGCCAGCATCTCGCGCATGCCGGGGCCGCCGCGCGGGCCTTCGTAGCGGATCACCAGCACCTCGCCCGCCTTGTATTTCTTTTTCTGCACGGTCTCGAAGCAGTCCTCCTCGCAGTCGAAGACCCGCGCCGGGCCCTTGAAGACGAGGTTCTTCATGCCGGCGACCTTCACGATCGCGCCCTGCGGGGCGATGTTGCCCTTGAGGCCGACGACGCCGCCGGTCTTGGTGATCGGGTTCTTGGTCGTGCGCACCACGTCCTGGTTCTTCGGAACCACCACGCCGCGTAGATTCTCTGCAATGGTCTTGCCGGTGACCGTGATGCAATCGCCATGCAGGAAGCCGCCGTCGAGCAACGCCTTCATCAGGATCGGCACGCCGCCGACCTCGTAGAGATCCTTGGCGACATATTTGCCGCCCGGCTTGAGGTCGCCGATATAGGGCGTCGACTTGAAGATCTTCGCCACAGCATGCAGGTCGAAATCGATGCCGACCTCATGCGCGATCGCCGGCAGATGCAGCCCGGCATTGGTCGAGCCGCCGGAGGCCGCCACCACCATCGCCGCATTCTCGAGCGCCTTCCGTGTGATGATGTCGCGCGGGCGGAGGTTGAGCTTCAGGAGCTTCATGACCGCTTCGCCCGACTGCTCGCAGAGCGCGTCCCGGCTGTCATAGGGCGCGGGTGCCCCCGCCGAGCCGGGCAGCGCGAGCCCGATCGCCTCGGAGACGCAGGCCATGGTGTTGGCGGTGAACTGGCCGCCGCAGGCGCCCGCGGTCGGGCAGGCGGCATGCTCGATCTCGGAAAGGTCCTTGTCGGAGATCGTACCGGCGGCGTGGCCGCCGACCGCCTCGAACACGTCCTGGATCGTCAGGTCCCGGCCCTTGTACTTGCCGGGCATGATCGAGCCGCCATAGACGAAGACCGAGGGCACGTTGAGCCGCGCCATCACCATCATCATGCCGGGCAGCGACTTGTCGCAGCCGGCGAGGCCCACCAGCGCGTCGTAGCAATGGCCGCGCATGGTGAGCTCGACCGAGTCCGCGATCACCTCGCGGCTGACCAGCGAGGACTTCATGCCGGCATGGCCCATGGCGATGCCGTCGGTGACCGTGATCGTCGTGAACTCGCGCGGTGTGCCGCCGGCGGCCTTCACCCCCTTCTTGACTGCCTGGGCCTGGCGGCCGAGCGCGATGTTGCAGGGCGCGGCCTCGTTCCAGGTGGTGGCGACGCCGACGAAGGGCTGCGCCACCTCTTTGTCGGTCATGCCGATCGCGTAGTAGAAGGCGCGGTGCGGTGCCGATTTCGGACCGACGCTGGTGTAGCGCGACGGCAGGCGGGACTTGTCGAAACCCTTCGACGTGGACTTCTTCGCGGCCATGGATCTCTTAGCTCTGGAGAGAGGGAGGCAAACGATAGCGCTGCAGCGCGGCGCTGTGTAGGCTTTCTCGATGATAACGCTCTACCATTTCGGCGACGCCTTCGGCTTCGATCCGAGCCCCTTCTGCCTCAAGATGGAGACCTATCTCCGCCTTGCCGGCCACCCTTTCCAGAAAAAGCGCGGCGACGTACGAAAAGCGCCGAAACGCCAGCTTCCGATCATCGAGGATGACGGCAGGATCGTCGCCGACTCCCGCTTCATCATCGAGTATCTGAAAGCCAAGTACGGCGACCCGCTCGACGGCCACCTGAGCGCCGGCGAGAAGGCGAATCTCCATGCCTGGCAGCGCATGCTCGAGGAGAGCCTCTACTGGACCATCGTTTATTCGCGCTGGATCGACGATTCCGGCTGGCGGGTCTTCCGACCGCTGGTCTTCGGTTTCCTGCCTGCCCCGTTGCGCCTGATCATCCCTTCTCTGGTCCGCCGCGGCGTCGCGCGCACGCTGCACGGCCAGGGCACGCTCCGGCACAGCCCTGAAGAGATCTACGGCCTCGGCCTCCGCGATGTCGCCGCGCTCGCGACCCTGCTCGGAGACCGACCCTATATGCTCGGCGACAAGCCGACCTCGCTCGACGCCAGCGCCGCCGGCTCGCTGATCAACATCCTGCACGCGCCGGTCGAGAGCCCGCTCAAGGCCGGCACGGCAAAGCACGCCAACCTGGTTGCCTATGCGGACAGGATCAGGGAGAGGCTGAAAGCGTCTTAGCTCAGACAGACGGTCACGGCGCCGGAGCGCGCGAAACCGCGCCTCAGGCCGCCCTGATCCGATCGAGCGCCTGGCGGAGCTTCGAGAGCGCCTGATCAGTCTCCGCCCGGCGCTCGCGCTGCTCCTCGACGACCTCCGGCGGCGCCTTGGCAACGAAGCTGGCATTGCCGAGCTTGGCGTCGATCTTGCCGATCTCACCTGAAAGCTTGTCGATCTCCTTGGAGAGGCGCGTCCGCTCGGCCGCGAGGTCGATGACGCCGGCGAGCGGAAGGGCAAAGGTCGCCTCCTCGACCACGACCTGCGCTGCGGTCTTCTCGATCTCGCCGACTTCCACCGGAGTCTCGACCCGGGCAAGGCGACGGATGAGGTCGTCATGCCGGACGAGACGCTGCTTCGTCTCCGCGCCGGCATCCTTGACCTGCAGCTTCAGCGTCACCGAGGGCGGCACGTTCATCTCGGAGCGGACCGAGCGGATCTCGGAGATCAGCTTCACCACCCAGCCGAGCTCGGCCTGGGCCTTGCGGTCGATCCAGCCATTTTTGGGCAACGGCCATTCGCCGGTGATCAACCGGCCGGCGGCGCCCGACTGCGCGTGAATCTCCTCGGTCAGGAACGGCATGATCGGGTGCAGCAGATGCATCAGCGCGTCGAGCGCCCAGGCGGTCGTCGCCTTGGTCTCCGCCGCGGCGGCGGCGTCGCTTCCGGTCAGCACCGGCTTGGCAAACTCCAGATACCAGTCGCAGAAAGTACCCCAGAGCCCGTGATAGAGGCCCATCGCCGCCTCGTTTAGGCGATAGTCGTCGAGGCTCGCGGTGACCTTGCCCGAGAGGTCCGCGATCTCGGTCGCGATCCAACGGTTGAGCGTCAGCGTCGCCGATGACGGATCGAAACCGGCGACCGGCTTGCAGCCATTCATCTCGGCGAAGCGCGCGGCGTTCCAGATCTTGGTCGCGAAGTTGCGATAGCTCTCGACCTTCGCCTTGGCGAGCTTGATGTCGCGTCCCTGGCTGATCGAGGCGGCGATGGTGAAGCGGAGCGCGTCCGCGCCATAGGCATCGACCAGGTCCAGGGGATCGATGACGTTTCCCTTGGTCTTCGACATCTTCTGGCCGCGCTCGTCGCGGACGAGGCCGTGGAGATAGACGTCGCGGAACGGCACCTCGCCCATGAAGTGGATGCCGAACATCATCATCCGGGCGACCCAGAAAAAGAGGATGTCCGTGCCGGTAACCAGCACGTCGCCCGGGTAGTAGCGCTTGAGCTCCTTGGTCTCGTTCGGCCAACCGAGCGTCGAGAACGGCCACAGGCCGGAGGAGAACCAGGTGTCGAGCACGTCGGAGTCGCGCCTGAGCGTCGCCGTCGCGTTGTAGTGCGCCTTGGCGGCGGCGTGCGCCTCGGCCTCGGTCAGCTCGACGAAGACCTTGCCGTCCGGCCCGTACCACGCGGGGATCTGGTGACCCCACCAGAGCTGGCGCGAGATGTTCCAGGGCTGGATGTTGCGCATCCATTCGAAGTACACGGCCTCGAACTGCTTCGGCACGATGCGGGTTTTTCCCGTCTCCACCGCTTCGATCGCCGGCTTCGCCAGGGTCGCCGCGTCGAGATACCACTGGTCGGAGAGGAAGGGCTCGATCGGCACGCCCGAGCGGTCGCCATGCGGCACCATGTGCGTGTTCGGCTCGATCTTCTCGACGAGACCGAGCGCTTCGAGATCGGCAACGATCTTCTTGCGCGCCGCGAACCGCTCCATGCCGCGGTAGGCCGCCGGTACGCTGTCATTCAGATGCGCGTTCTCGTCCATGATGTTGACGAGCTCGAGCGAGTGGCGCTTGCCGACCTCGAAATCGTTGAAGTCGTGCGCCGGCGTCATCTTGACGGCGCCGGTGCCCTTCTCGGGATCGGAGTATTCGTCGGCGACGATCGGCAGGCGCCGGCCGACCAGCGGCAGGATTGCGTGGCGGCCGACCAGATCCTTGTAGCGCGCATCGTCGGGATGCACGGCGACACCGGTGTCGCCCAGCATGGTCTCGGGACGTGTCGTCGCGACGACGATGAAGCGATCCATACCCTCGATCGGATATTTGAGATGCCAGAGGTGGCCCTTCACCTCGGTCTGCTCGACCTCGAGATCGGAGATCGCGGTCTTGAGCTTGGGGTCCCAGTTGACCAGGCGCTTGGCCTTGTAGATCAGGCCCTGCTTGTAGAGATCGACGAAGACCTTGCGGACGGCGGCGTTCGGGCCTTCGTCCATGGTGAAGACCTCGCGCGCCCAGTCGGCCGAGGCGCCGAGGCGGCGAAGCTGGCGCAGGATCGTGCCGCCGGACTCGGCCTTCCACTCCCAGACGCGCTCCAGGAATTTTTCGCGACCCATTTCCTGGCGTGTCTTCTTCTCCTTCGCGAGCTCGCGCTCAACCACCATCTGCGTGGCAATGCCGGCATGATCGGTGCCCGGCTGCCAGAGCGTGTCGCGGCCGCGCATGCGGCGATAGCGGATCAGCACATCCTGAACGGTGAAGGTCAGCGAATGGCCGACATGCAGGCTGCCGGTGACGTTCGGCGGCGGCATGATGATTGTGTAGGGCTCGGCATTCGAGTCCGCGTGAGCCGCGAACGCGCCCGAGCTTTCCCACTCGGCGTAATGCTTGGCCTCGACCTGGTCGGGCCGATAGGTCTTCTCGAGCATGAAACGGGTCTACGGCTGAAGGGCGGAGAAAATCAACGGCGCGGCTGTGTGGCGCGATGTACCATGCGCTCGATTTCTTCCTGCACCAGCCGCTCGACCATCGCCGGCAGATGCGTGTCGAGCCACTCCTTCAGCATCGGCCGCATGACCTCGACCGTCATCTGTTCCAGCGTCTTGTAGCCGGCGCCGATCGGCGTCTCGGGTCCGCTCAGCGCGTCGTGCAGGTTCGAGAAGTGGCTGACGGTCTGGTCGGCCTGGGGTGGCGAAATCAGCCCGGCGAACGGCATCGCCTGCGGCGGTGGCGGCGGCGCGGCCCTACCCCGCTGCTCGTCGAACAACGGCGGGACCTTGTCGTCTTCCGGCCGGGCGAGGTTGACGACCTCGTCGATCGGCTCGGTCAGTTCGAGAACATCCTCGGCAACCGGCGGAGCGGGTGGAGGGGGCGGCGGCGCTGCGGCCGCAACCGGCGGCGGAGGGGGTGGAGGCGGAGCGGCCGCGGCCGGAGCGGGGGCCGGCGTTGCTGCCGCCTCAGGTTTAGCCGCCTCGCCTTCGGGGGTGCCGTCTTCGGAGATGATGCGCCGGATCGACGCAAGGATCTCCTCCATTGACGGTTCTTGAGTCTTCGGATCGCTCATGGCTTCCAGTCGGGAACGGCCGCGGGGCAGCCTAAATCAAAGGCTTGCCGAATACCAGAGCGCTTTTGCCGAAGTCACCGAAGCGCGTTCGGCAAGTCCCACCACTTGTTCCGGACGCGCTGATAGTTGGCGTCGAAGTCGTAGAGTTGTATCGGCAGCGCGAGATCCTTGGCGTTCAGCCGCCCGATCGCCGCCAGAACCTGATAGGTCGCAATCAGGCGATCGCGCTTGGCCGTGACCTGCCGGACTTGGGCGTCCAGAAGCTCCTGCTCCGAGTCGAGAACGTCGAGGACCGTGCGGGAACCGACATTCGCCTCTTGCTGGACGCCTTCGAGGGCAATCGTCGCCGCCCGGATCTCCTGCTCAAGCGATTTAAGGCTTGCCTGGGCCGTCTCCAGCGCCTCGAAGGCCGTGGTGGCATCGGCACTGGCCTGGCGGCGCGAATCCTCGATCTCGACCCGCCGCTGCGTCGCCGTCTCCCGCGCCTGGCGGACGCGGCTGGTAACGCTACCAGCCTCGTAAAGAGGCATGCTCACTTGCGCCTGCACGCCAAAGGCGTCCTGAGTCTGGTTGCGGGCGCTGGCATCGAGGGTCCGCGTGACGTCGCCGACCAGATTGAGGTCCGGAAGAAGCTCGCCTTGCACCTCACGGATGCGCAACAGCTGCGCCGACTCCTCGAACTGGGCCGCCATCACGTTGGGGTTGTTCCTTTCGGCCGCTGCCGCCGCATCGCGCGTGCTCGCCGGCAACGTCACCGAAGCGGCCGGCTCTGCCAGGTTTTCCGGCGCCTTACCGACAAATCGCGCGTACTGGGCGCGCGAGGCGGTCAGGTTGCCCTCGGCCAGGATGCGATCGGCGTTCGAGCGCGATACGCGGGACTCCGCCTGAGCGACATCGGTCCGTGTCACTTCGCCGACCCGAAATCGGTCCTGGGTCGCCTCGAGCTGGCGGCGGAGCCGCTGCTCATTGTTGGCGCGCAGCTCCGCGATCGCCTGATCGCGGAGCACATTCGCGTAGTTGGTTACCACACCGATGAACACCGTCTGCTCGGTGGCAAGCAGACGAGCGCGTTCAGCCTGGACCTGCGCCTCGGCGCGCTGGGTTCCGGCGATGGTGCGGCCGCCTTGGTAGATCGGCTGGGTCACGGTGACCGCCGTCGACCCCGGGACGCGCGTTTCGTTCGTGACTCGACGGCCATTGAGCTCGACCTCGACATCGCGGCGGCCGATCGCACCGGAGAGCCGGACCGTCGGCCGCCAGCCGGCGGCGGCCTGCGGCACGTTCTCGTCCGTCGCCCTAAGCGAGGCGCGGCGGGCATTCAGCGTCGGGTTCGTCGCATAGGCGAGCGCCAGCGCTTCTTCGAGGGTCTCGGCATGAACGGCCGGGCTCGCAGAGGCCAGCAGGGCGGCGATCGCGGTCGCGCGCAAGAGATCAGAGAAGATCGATCGGGGCATCGTGTGATCCGGGACGAGAGGAATCTTGAGTATCACGGGTAGGCAGGCGGCATCCTGTGGCAGCCGCCTAGAAGACGAAGCTAGGCTCCCTGGCGAAGTCCTTGAGCGGCGGCACCACGGCATCGAAGAGCACGCGCGGCGACGCGACGCCCCGGCGCTTGGTGAAAAGGGTAGCGCGGCCGACCGGGCCGGTTCCGATCACGCTTGCGAGACGGCCGCCCTCGGCAAGCTGTCCGAGCAGCGCCGCAGGCGCTTCGTCGACGGCGCCGTTGATGAGGATGACGTTGTAGGGCGCACGCTTAAGGTGCCCTTCGGCCAGAGGGCCGGATACCTGCTCAACGGTGTCGATGCCGAGTTGCCTCAGCGCGGCCACCGCCAGGTCGCCGAGGACTTTGTCGTGCTCCAGCGACACCACCGAAGCGCAGAGCCTGGCCAGCACCGCGCTGGAATAACCGGTGGCGCCGCCGACATCGAGCGCCGTGTCATACCGTTGCGGCGCCGCCGCCTGGACCAGGCGCGCGAAGGTCAGAGGCTCGATCAGAAAACGCCCGTTGCCGAGCGCCAGATCCTCGTCGACATAAGCGATACTGCGCGAGCCGGCTGGCACGAACAGCTCCCTCGGCACCTCGCCCATGGCATCGAGCAGGCCCGTCGAGGTCACCCGGTTGGGGCGGAGCTGGCCATCGACCATGTGGCGGCGCGCTGCAGCGAAGTCGATCATGAGAGAGATCCGTGGATGCTTTTGCACAGCAGCAAGGAGCGCGGCAGTTATACCGATGGTCAGGAACCGAGACAACGCCGGCCGCTTGACCCCTCCCTCTCCCCGCACCTATTGTCCGCGGCCCTGCTCGCGCCCCTTTCAAGCCGAGCCTCGGGCCCGGTGGCAGAGTGGCCATGCAGAGGACTGCAAATCCTCGTACGTCGGTTCGATTCCGGCCCGGGCCTCCAGCCTCATGAGGGCGGCCCAAATCGGGATTTTGCGGCTCGGATCGAGCCTGCTATAAGCCCGGCCGTTCGCCAAGGCACCGGTCCCGGGTAGCTCAGCGGTAGAGCAAGCGGCTGTTAACCGCTTGGTCGGGGGTTCGAATCCCTCCCCGGGAGCCACTTCGCCATGCCCCCTCACCTGCCCTCGCCGATGGGGCGCAGGCTCGCCGCAACCCTGCGGAAGCGGTCGAGCGCCGCTTCGAGGCTTTCGACGATCTCCGCGGCGATCTCATCGGGTGGCGGCAGAAGGTCCGCGCCGGTCGCCGGCTCTCGTCATAGCTGGCGACGAAGTCGTCGAGGTCGGCGCGCTTCATCGGCCGTTCCTTCGAGGTGAACCACTGGTTGGTCCGGAGATCGCAGATCCAGAGTTCCCGCGTCCAGGGCGTCTCGGAGGCCGGTTTGCAGTCGAAGAACAGCAACAGCACGTTCTCCTTGACGCCGGGCTTGTAGAAGATCCCAGTCGGCAGCCGGAGCAGAGTGTGGACGTCGCCCTGATGAAATCGGGTCGGTTGTATTCCTCGCGCCCGGTCTCGATGTCGCCATCCTCGCCGACGATGCGCTAGCCCTGCTCGCGACCGAAGGGCGGATTGGTCAGCACCACGCGGTAGTGCGCATCGCCACCACGACCGGGAAGGTGCGATCCAGAATCCCCGGGTCGCACGACCATCAGAAGCGATCCGGAGGGGACGAACTCGGTTGATGACGCAGCGACCGCCGCTTCAGCTATCAGGTCTTCCGTTTCGTCGATGCGATCGACTTCCACGACCTAGGGCGATAGCCGGTGAGTCGTGCTGTCGGTCCAGATGCCGTGTTCACCTTTGACGGCGTTCCTCCTCCGGACCAGCGCCCGAGTGGCCCAGTCGCGCCCGCACCCACCCCGCCGACAGCTCCTACGATCCGTCGCTGCGAACTCCTGTCGCGCCGTTCATCCTGACATCGTCCAATCTTCGGTCCGGAGGCCGGGTACGCGGGCGAATTCACGCTGGTTGCGGGTGACTAGGATGGCCGAGCGCCGCCGGGCCTGGGCGGCGATGAGGATGTCGTAAGGGCCGATCGGCGTACCCGCCTGTTCGAGGCCAGCCCGGATGTCGCCTGCCTCCGCGGCATCTTCCGCCTCGAAGGGCCAGGGCGTCACGCCGAGCGTCAGGAATGCAGCGAGGGTCGCCGTGTTCGTCTCAACCAACGCGCTCTTCCGGATACCCGTCCACAGCTCGAATAGAACGACGGTTGGAATGCCGACGAGCGTCCGCTGAGCAAGCGCCCGTTCCAACCGCTGCCGGACGCTTGGGGAACGGCGATTAATCGCGGCGATGACAGCGTTCGTGTCGAGGCCGATCATTCGTCGAAGGAAACATCCTTCGACGGAGGCATTGGCGGCTGCTTCGGCCGACCTTCCGGCAGGAAGTCGATGCCTCCCAAGCGATCAATCTCGGCGAAGATCGCCCTGATCTCCTCGCGCGTCTGCGCGATCGGCTCCAGCAGCACGCCGCGGCCGACCCGCCGGACCCGCACTTCCGTACCCGGCAAGCGGAATTCCTTCGGGAGGCGCACGGCCTGGCTGCGGCCGTGCTTGAACAGCTTTGCGGTTCCGCTTTCGGACATTTCCGCCTCCGTCATCGCACGCGATAGATACCAATGATATATATCACCTACGAGCCGGCTGACAAGGCTGGTTCAGGCAACCAGCGTAGCCGTCAGATCGTCCAGGATGTCGTCGAGACGCCCGGACGGTGCCGCCCGTGTCGGCGAAGTTCGCCGTCACCTGAAGATCGCTCGGTCGAACCGCACGGCGGCCTTGGCCGTTAAGAACTCTCACGTCTCGTCGAAGCCGGAGGAGATCGCGTCGACGGTCGAGATCACGTCGATCATCACCTGGACGGCCCCCGATCTCGGCGAGCGTGGCCCCACCGGCAAGCTTCGCGAGGTCCGCCCGCGCCTCGCTCGATGCGTCGATCGAGGCCGGCAAGACGCGAAGCGACGGTCGAAAGCATGTCGTCGCGACGGTCGCCGACCGAGAGGTTCATCTCGCCGCGCAACTGCGCCCGCCCCCGCATACTACGAGGCGCTCATCGATCGACGCGCGGGCCTTGTCCTCCGGATTTCCGGCTCTCCTCCAAGTCGAGGTTACGTGCCGCCTATCTGCTATTCAATCGGCGGTGTCGCGGTCCATGCGCCTTAAAGCCATCTGCCGCAAGTGATTGCCGCGGGACGAATCTTCCTTATTCTGACGATCTTCTGAGGGAAGCAGGGACGCGCCGCATGAAGGCGATGGTGATCAAGGCCCAAGGCGGGCTCGAGAACCTGGTCTATGACGATTGGCCCGACCCCGTGCCCGGGCCGAAGGACGTCATCGTCCGGGTGCGCGCCTGCGGCCTCAACCACCTCGACATCTTCGTGCGCAAGGGCATGCCCGGACTCCCGGTGCCCATGCCGTTCATCTCCGGCGGCGATATCGCAGGCGAGGTCGCGAAGCTCGGCGAAGAGGTGAGCGGCTGGCAGGTCGGCGATCGCGTCGTCGTCCAGCCCATCACCCATGAGGGCATGATGGGCGAGGAGATCCTGGGCGGCATGGCCGAGTTCGCGCGCGTGCCCGAGGAGAACCTTGTCCCAATTCCCGATGGCGTCGGCTTCGAGGCGGCGGCGGCCCTGCCCGTTGCCTACGGCACGGCGCTTCGCATGCTGGTGACGCGCGGGCGGCTGCAAGCGGGCGAGAAGGTCCTGATCCTCGGCGCCTCGGGCGGCGTCGGCACTGCCGCGGTGCAGATCGCCAAGATGATCGGTGCAGAGGTCATCGCCGCCGCCGGCGGGGACGACAAGCTGGCCAAGCTGCGCGAGCTCGGCGCCGACCACCTCGTCAACTACAAGACCCAGGACTTCTCGAAAGAGGTCTGGCGCATCACCGGCAAGCAGGGCGTCGATGTCGTCGTCAACTACACCGGCGGCGACACCTGGGTCCCGTCGCTGAAGACGCTGCGCCGCCGAGGCCGCGCGCTCACCTGCGGCGCCACCGCCGGCTACGATCCCAAGGAGGATCTCCGATACATCTGGGTGCGCGAGCTCGAGATCATCGGCTGTAACGGCTGGACCAAGGAGGATATCGCCACCCTGCTCGACTATGTCGCCACCGGCCGGATCAAGCCGGTGGTGAGCCATGTGCTGCCCTTGAGCCAGGGCCGCGAGGCTGAGTGGCTGCTCGAGCAGCGCGCGGTCTTCGGCAAGGTGCTGCTGGTCCCGTGATAGGCGCCGCCGACTGCCATGAGGCGATCGGTTGCGGAAGCCTAAACGGCAGCTCAGAAGCTGGTGAAGCGCGCCAGGTTGATCGTGCGTCCTTGCGGCAGGGTTAGGGTCGCGTTGCTCGAGCCGCTGAAGCGCAGCGACACCTGGCCGACCGTCATGCTTGAGCTCGGCGCGCGATAGCTTCCGGTCAGCGTCTGGCCGCCGCCATAGAGCTGCAGGTTTCCGTCGAAGGCGCTCGCGCTCAGCATCGGGCCGCTGCCTACGTACCAGACCGGGTTGCCGCCGGCGTCGTAGAGATAGCCGGAGATGAAGATGTTCGCGTCCTGCACCTCGAAGAACCAGCCGGTTCCGGACTCGTTTGGACTCCACCACCAGCCGGCGGTCGGCGAGCCGCCCTGCGGCGCCGCAACCGACTGGCCGTTCACCGGGAAGCGCTGGATCGCGATCGTGCCGCCGGGCCAGGTGATCGTGCCGTTGGTCGAGGTGGTGAAGTTGAGCGTGGCGGTGCCGACCGTCCCGACCATCTGAGGCGCCCGGTAGTCGCCGGACAGGGTCTGCCCGGAGCCGAACCTCTGCAGCGGGCCGGAGAAGCTCGACCCGTTCTGCGGGGCGTTGACGACGAACCAGCGCGGCGAGCCGTCGTCTTCATAGAGAAACGCGCCGAGAAAGAGGCGGCCGTTGCGCGTCTCGAGCGAGAATCCGCGCCCCGGCTCGCTCGGATTCCACCACCAGCCCGTGGCGGGCGTGACATTGCCGCGGACCGCGTTGACCGAGCCGACAACATCGAGGCGCGGCACGCTGTAGTTATAGGTGGTGCCCGAGCTGCCCCGGAGACTCAAGCTCAACACCTGGCCGCCGTTGCGCAGCGCCGATACGAGCTCGCCGACAGTGGCGCTCGGACTTGCCTGCCGGAGGATGGCAAGCGCGCCGGCGACGTGCGGCGTCGACATCGAGGTGCCGGTCAGATTGCCGTAGAGACCGCCGGGGATCGAGGATCTGATCCCGGTGCCCGGAGCCATCATCGTCAGGAACGAAGCGATGTTGGAGGGGATGAAGATATTGTCATTGTCCGTCGTGTTGCCGACGGAGACTGCGGAAGAGATGCAGGCGGGCTCGCTCATCGCATTGACGTAGCCGTCATTGCCCGAGGCAATAACCGTGACGGTTCCGGCAGCGCGAAGCGCGTCGATCGCCGCCTTGGTCGATTGGTTGGCAAGATCGCAACTCGACTGCGTCGCATGCACGCCTCCGCCGAGGCTCATATTGACCGAGGCGATGTTGTAGGTGGCGCGGATCGACCGCACGTAGTCGAGGGCGCGGATCTGGTCCGATGTATAGGACAGAACGCATTGCCCGCTGCCGCAAACCGAGCCGCTGAACCGGCTGAAGACCTGGATCGCGACGATCTGCGCATCGCGCGCGACGCCAGCCATGCTCGACGACTGGTATCCCGCCGCGATACCGGCGACATGCGTGCCATGCCCGCAGCCGCCCATCCCCGAGCAGGCAGCGCCGGCGCCGGCGCCTGTCTGGGTCGGCTCGCCATTGGGGCAGAGGGAGGTTGCTCCCTGCGTCGGGACGTTCGAGGAGAAACAGGCCTCATGGACGACGCGGCCGCCGAAGAAAGGATGGCTGGCCTCGACGCCGGTATCGAGGATGGCGATGCCGACGCCCGCGCCCGTATAGCCCATCGACCAGGCGGTCGGTGCGCCGACCAGCGGGACGGAGGTTGCCAGATCCGGCTTCGCCAGCCGATCCTCTTCGACGCCTTCTACCTCCGGATCGATCGCGAGGCTCGCGAGCGAGCTCGGATCGACTTCCATAACGATGGCAGGAACGGTCCGGAACGCATGCCAGCCCGGCATGCTGTGGCCGCCGTTCCAGAGACGGCGGGCGAGGCGATCCTGGGCACCCGCGATCGCCGGCACGGAGGCGACGCCGGCAGTGTCTGTCGTCTCCATGCCGCGAAACCGGGCGATCACCCGAAGCGGGCGGCGGTGAACCTGGTTGTCGAGAGCCTCGGGGGCCGCCTGCGGGGCGACTGGGACCCCGGCCGCCGCCTCCGGAGCGTCCGACTGGGCATGAGCGTTCGGGGCGAGAAGGGTGAAACCGAGGGCGCCGACAAGCGCAAGCCGCATCACACGCGCCGGCAAGAAGTCCCAACCGAAAGACATAGGTCCACCCAGAGCGTGACTGCGCCTGCGACCCGCTCTCCTCGTCCCCCACCTCCCGGCGCCCTGCGGCGGCCGGGATCAAAGCTGCGAGTTCCGTTGCCTACCGGCGATACTACCGAATGCAACACCGTCAGTCGGCGGAAATGCATCGATGGTTCATTGAGAGTCGCCGCGGAGCGCGCTTCCTTTCCAGAGAGAGGCGGTCAACGCACGGACACGACTGGGAAATCCGCGACTAAGGTCGATGATCGAGGCGCGGCTAGCCTTGGGTATCCGGCTCCTCGACGACAGCCCCCGGTCGCCGGCGTTCCTCCTCTTCTTCCCGGCCCGACGCCGGAACGCAGATCTGCGTTCCGAATGAGACGGGGCTGGCATAGCATCCCACCCTGGCCGTGCCACAAGCGAGGAGAGCGACAATGAAAGCGTTAGGAGTTCTCTGGCGGGCGAGCGTCCTTGCCACCGCTGCGCTGTTGATCCCGAGCCTTGCCTCGGCGCAGGGCAACAACCGCGTGCTCAAGATGGTCCCGCATGCGGACCTCAAGGTCACCGACCCGAACTTCACCACCGCCACCATCACCGCCGACCACGCGATGATGGTCTACGACATGCTGTTCGCGTGGGATTCGAAGCTGACGCCGAAACCGCAGATGGTCGGCAACTACACCGTCTCCCCGGACAAGCTCAAATACACCTTCACGCTCCGCCCCGGCCTCAAATTCCATGACGACACGCCGGTCACGACCAAGGATGTGATCCCCTCGCTCAAGCGCTGGATGGCACGCGAGTCTACGGGGCAGAAGCTCAACGAGTTCACCGCCTCGATCGACGCGGTCGACGCCAACACCTTCACGATCACCCTGAAGGAACCTTACGGCCTCGTGCTGTTCACGCTGTCCTCATCGGCTGGCACCGTTCCCGGCATCATGCCGGAGGCGGCAGCGAAGGTTGATGCATTCACCGCGCACAACAACACGATCGGCTCGGGACCGTTCAAGTACGTCACCGCCGAACTCGTGTCGGGCTCGAAGGTCGTCTATGCCAAGCACACCGGCTACGTGCCGCGGAGCGAGCCTGCCGACGGCCTCGCCGGCGGGCGCGTCGCCAAGGTCGACCGGGTCGAGTGGGTGTCGATGCCGGACCCGGCGATCGCCGCCGCGGCACTGACGGCTGGTGAAGTCGACATGATCGAGGCGATCGATAATGACCAGAAGGCGACCCTGCAGCGAAACCCGAACGTCACTGTCGAGGCGCTCTCGAAGCTCGGCTGGTTCGGAATGCTGCGTCCCAATCACCTGCACCCGCCGTTCAATCATCCGAAGGCGCGCCAAGCGCTGGCGCTGATGATCAACCAGCAGGAGTACATGCAGGCGGCCTTCGGCGGGGGGCAGAACTGCTTCTCCTTCTTCACTTGCGGTAGCCCGAACGGCACTGAGATCGGCTCCGAGCCCTATCAGAAGCCCGACTATGAGAAGGCGAAGCAGCTTCTGAAGGAGGCCGGGTACGGTGGCGAGAAGATCGTTCTCCTCGGCGCCGGAGATATCTTCCGCCACAACGCCATCGCTCAGGTGACCGCCGAGAACTTGAAGAAGATCGGTTTCAACGTCGATCTGCAGATGTCCGACTGGGGCGCAGTCGTCACCCGCCGCGGCAAGAAGGACAGCCCCTATCAGGGCGGCTATCACATCTTCCAGACCTTCTCCGATGGTATCGGCAGCATGTCGCCGCTGACCAACATCGCGCTCGGCACCGGCTGCGACGGTAAGAACTGGTTCGGCTGGCCCTGCGACGCCGAGGCCGAGAAGCTGCGCGACCAGTTCGTGCGCGCCACCACCGAGATCGAGCAGACCAAGATTCTGGAGGCGCTCAACAAGCGCTACTGGGAGACGCTGCCCTACATCCCGCTCGGCAAGTACGAGCGGCTGTCGGCGTGGCGGAAGAATCTCGACGGCGTGCTCCGCACCAACGTGCTGGCGCTTTGGAACATCGAGAAGAAGTAGCGCACGCTTAGCTCCTTCCCGCTTCGGCGGGAAGGAGCCTCCCTACTTCAGTGGGATCAACAGCTCGAGCCAGGCGTCCTGCCACGGCTCGGTGCGGAGCTTCCGTGCCGTCGCCGCAAAGCGGGGGTCGAGACGGGCAGCGAGCGCCATCGCCGTCCGCGCCTTCTTCGGATCGAACGGGCCATCGAAGCCAGGCAGCCCTGCTTGGCGCCGCGTGCGATCGAAGGCCAAGGTGGTGCGAGCGAACTCCTGGTGGACCTTCTCCCCGGCGGCATAGGGCTCGAGCCAGGCAAGGCCACGGATGAGCGCGGCGTTCTCCTCGGCAACCCAGTCATGGCCATGCCGGCCTGCAGCGAGGGCCGCGACCGCCAGCGGCTCCAGATCGTAGACGACGTAGTGGACTGCATCGCGCAGCTCGAAATCCAAGGTGCTGCCGTCGGCGCGGATATTTGCGCGAAGCTGTGTGCGATAGGCGTCGTGCGCTCGGGCGATCAGCGCGGGATCGCCGAGAGCGAAGGCAGCGAGCGCGATCAGCTTCACCCGATGGCTGTTCCAGTTATTGATCGCCGTGTTGCCCTTGAGCGGATGGGCCAGATATCCCTCGGAGAGATCGCGGAAGAGCCGGCCGGCGCCGGACTCGAGCCCCGCGCGCGCCGCCTCGGGCAGGAGGTCCCAGGCGACGAGCAGCGTGTCGAACGAGGTCTCGTCGATCGGGTTGAAGCTGACGTTGTAGATCTCGATCCAGGCCTTGACGATGCGGCGTGCCGCCTCGACATAGCGCGGATCGCCGGTCAGTCGGCCGGCAAGCGCGAGATCGCGAGCGGCAGGCAGGTCTCGCAAGGCCTCCTGGCTCTCGTCGTAGATGCCCTTGCCGGGCAAGGTTCCCTCCATGTGAACGCGAGCCATTGCTTTCGGCGTGCGCCCGACAGCACGGTCGGCGGCACGAAGCACGGCGGCTCGGGCGGGACTTTGCGTCAGGTCGCGGAGCGCCACCGTTTCCTGTGGCGAGACGAGCGCAAAGCCCGTCGGCAGGACGTCGGCGGCAGATGCGGTTCCGGTGGCCGCAGCCAGCACCAGCACGATGGCACTAAGGAGCGCTTTCATCCTTCCGCTATCATCGTACGCTTATCCTCGGTCAGCTTCCGCCCAACGGCGTGCCGCCGAGAAGTTCGGTCACGCGCTTCTTGACCAGCAAGCGGTCGGTCTTGCCGGCGCCGTTCAACGGCAGGCTCTCGTCAAAGAAGATGCGCCTTGGATGCGCATAAGCCGGACCGTTCTCGAGGCAGAAGGCCTTCAGTGCCGCCTCGTCGACCTCGGCATTCCTCCCTTTCACCACGAGCGCGACCGGCGCCTCGCCCTTGATCTGGTGCGGGACGGGCACGACCGAGACGTCAGCGACGGCCGGATGCTTCAGCATCAGGTTCTCGACCTCGAGCGGATAGACGTTCTCGCCGCCGCAGTTGAACATGTCGTCGGTGCGGCCCTTGAAATAGAAGAAGCCCTCCGCATCCTTGGCGAAGAGATCGCCGGTCTTGAGCCAGCCATCGACGATACGCTGCCGGTTGACCTCGGGCAGGTTGTAGTAGCCGGGCGTGACGCCGGGGTTCTTGACCCAAAGCTCGCCATAGTTGTCGCTGACCCTGCCATCGGTGCCGACCAGCTTGACCTCTCCCTCAGGCCAGGCGACGCCGCAGCTTCCATGCGGCGCCGGCTTACCGTCGAGTCTGGGGCCGATCATCACCGGGCCGCCTTCGGTCAGGCCGTAGCTCTCGGCGACCGGGATGCCGAAGGCCTCCTCGACCGCGTCCATCAACTCCTTCGGCGTCGGCGCCGAGCCGATCTTCAGCGACTTGAGGTTCGAGAAGTCGAGGCTCTTGATCAGGTCCTTCTGCTGCAGAAGCAGCGTGAAAACCGCCGGCACGCCGCCGGCATGGGTGCATCGGTACTCTGAGAGCACCCTGAGGAACCGTCTGGGCTCGAAGCCGGGCAGGATCACGACCGAGCCGCCGCACTGGAGCATCGGCTTCACTGCGCCCGCCATGGCGTTCTTGTGATAGAGCGGCACCGCGGCGAGCGCTCGGTAGCCCGACTCCGCCGGCCAGTACTTGTCGAGCGCGCGAATCCACCAGAGCTGGCCGGCATGGGTCAGCACCACGCCCTTGGGCCGTCCGGTCGAGCCCGAGGTGTAGGGCTGGAAGGACGGGTGGTCGGGCGCGATCTTCGGCGGATCGAAACGGCCGGGCGCACCCATCAGCGCGTGCTCGTAGTGCATCCAGCCCGGCGGCACCGGATCGAAGGCGAGCTTCACCTTCAAGCCCGCCTTGTCGACGATGCCGGCGATATGAGGATTCGCCGAGGGCTCGATCACCGCGCCGACGCAGCCGGCATTCTCGATCGTGAAGGCGATGGTGTCGGAGCCGAGCTTGGTATTAAGCGGCACCGGCACGATGCCGGCCCGCATGGCGCCATACATGATCTCGACGAACTCGAAGCGGTTGCCGATCGACATCGCCAGCCGATCGCCCGGCTTGAGACCGAGCTGATGCATCAGCGCGGCGAAATGGTCGTGGCGTTGATCGAGCTCGCGATAGGTGACCTCGCGCGGCTTTTCCCGTGAGAGGTCGATCAAGGCGACCTTGGTCGGGTACTTCCGGACGGCGTCGCGGAAATAGTAGCCGAGATTGTCCTTGAAGCGATCAGCCATCGCCTACTCCCGTTCAGGCCTTCGCCGCCTCGCGGCCGGCGATCCGGCCGCCGATGAAGCACTCGGCAAGATTGCTGCCCGACATATAAAGATGACCGAAGACGCTGCCGAGCTCGCCCGCGGCATAGAGGCCGGGGATCGGCTCGCCGAAGGCGTCGAGCACGCGCTGGCGCTCGTCGTGCGCGGGGCCACCTTGCGTGTTGGAGACCACCGGCCAGACCTCGCCCCAGAAGAAGGGCGGCTTAGCGATCGGGATCATCGACGAAGGCGGGCGGCCGAACTCGGGATCGCGGCCGGCGGCGCAGGTTCGGTTCCAGTCCGCCAGAGTTCGTGCCAACACCGTCGCGTTTGTCTTCATTTGCGCTGCCATCTCCTCGACCGAGTTGGCGCGCTTGAGGATGCCGAGATCGACCTCGGCGAGGTTGTCGCGGCTCCAGGCGAAGGAGACGTTTCGGTCGTTGTAGGTCGGCGCTCCGAGCGGATAGAGCTTCCGCCCCTCATCGTCGACGATCAGATAGCCGGGGACATTCGGATAGTCCTGGAGCTCCGGCTCGTAATGGTCCATCGGGCGATGGCCGGTGTCCTGCAAATAGGGATGATACTCGTTCATGAACCGCTTGCCGGTGCGGTTGACGATGATCCACGCCATGCGGACGTCACCGCGCGCGCCCTTGCCTGGCAGCCAGTCGGGAAGACGCTTCAAGCGGATGCCGAAGGGATAGTTCGGGTCCGAGTGGCGGAATCCGTAGCAGCCGTGGAAATGCCACATATGCCAGAGCGACGCGCCGACCGCCTGGGCCATGCGGATGCCGTCGCCGGTGTTGCAGCGGACCGCGGCAGAAAGAACCGGCTTCAGCTGCCAGAACTGCTTCTGCATCTCGTGATCGGCCTCGAAGCCGCCGGTCGCCAGCACCACGGCGCGCCTGGCGCGCATCGGGCCTCTATCGGTCTCGACGCCGACGACCTTGTCATTCTCACGGATCAGACGCCTGACCGGCGTGTCGAGGTGCACTTCGACCGATCGCATTCGCACATTGTCGTGGACGACCTTGAACATGCGCGCGCCGGCCGGACTGCCGCGCACATGCGGCCACGCTCTTGCGAGATCCACGCCCGGAATCTCGTCGACATTCGAGAAGCCGAAGACGTCATAGCCCTCGAAGGGATAGTTGCCGTCGGCCTCTCGCTCTGAGACCACGGCGCCGACGGCATCGCCGAGCCGCTTCATATAGGCGCCGACCTCGGTCATGCCATCGGCGAGTGCCTTCAGCACCGACGTCGGCGTCGTCCCGCCGTTGGTCGCCTCGAGGTAGATGAGCGCCTTCCTCGCGTCGCGGGTGACACGGATGCCGCCGGCGGAGCAGACGGAGATGCCGCCGGGATCGCGCATCTTCTCGAGCAGGATGACCTCGGCGCCGGCATCGGCCGCCTCGATCGCGGCGATGCCGCCGGCGAAGCCGAAGCCGACGACGACGACATCGGCCTCCCTCATCTGCGACGCTTCGTTCCGCGAGCGCGCCTGGGCACGGCCTTCGGCTTGGTTGCGCGCGGCGCAAAGGCCTCGGGGTAGAGCGCCTTGATGCCGTCGATGAGATCCTTGGCCATGGCGGCCAGCACCTTCCGTCCCTTCTCCGCCGAAGCCAAGCTCGGATCGCCACGAACACCGGTGATGCTGTAGTCCGGACCGGAGGCCTTGCTGCCCTCGAAGATCGTCGGCACGTAGAAAACCGTCTTCGGCTCCGACAGCGCGTGGCCGTAGTCAGTCCTGGCCAGCTTCATCTTCACCGAATTCGGCTCGATCGCGAGGATCATCGAGGTTTCCTGCTCGTCGCCATGCCCGCCAAGCTTTTGCTTCATGAGACCGCGCGTGGCTGCGCCGAGGCTGCGGATGTCGGCCGTGGCGACGCGGACCTTCCGTTCCTCATAGATGTCGCGGACCGCGACGCGCAGCGGCGCCTCGGTCGAGACGCCGGTATTGACGACGGCAATCCGGGTCACGCCGTGATCGATGAAATGGCCGATCAGGTCCTTCAGCACCGCAACGAAGGTCTCGGCGCGGAGGTGCTGGCTTCCCGGATAGTTGACGAAGGCCGGGTAGTAGCCGAAGTCGACCACCGGGGCGACGATGACCGGCAAGGCATCCGCAATACGCTGGCCGAAATCGCGCGCGACCAGGTAGTCGGTCTTGAGCGGCAGGTGATGACCGTGCTCCTTGGCGCGCGCGCCGATCGGGACCACCACCGGCCAGCCGGCCTTGAACTTCTCCGCCGCCTCGACCCAGGTGAGGTCTTCTAGCCACACGCCTTTCATTCGGCCTCCGTCGAGTCCGGCATCACCCCCCACCCCATCCCTCCCCCGCGAGGGGGGAGGGAGAGAAGGGGCGCTCTGCTCGTATCCCCTCCCCCCTCGCGGGGGAGGGTTAGGGTGGGGGGTATGGTCATCACAGCCATCGCTCGAAGAAGCGGCGCACGTCGGGGGCCCAGCGAAGCTGGCCGGTACTCTCGAGCAGGTGCCCTTCATGGTTGTTGATGCCGTGCGCTGGGTAGATTTTCGACAGCACGACACTTCCGCTGTCCTTGAGGGAATCCGGGATCTCGATCGTCGGGCGGATCGAGTAGTCGTTCGCCGCCTGGATGTAGAAGATCGGGCAGGTGACGCGGTGCGCCGCCGCCAGCATCAGCTCGCGCAACCGCGGCGTGCGGTCCCAGTTCATTGCTGCTCCGGCAAACTCCACGGCACAGCGGAACTGATCCGTCTTGGAGGCGGCGAGCAGCGTGTTGGTTCCGCCGAAGGACGAGCCCATGACGCCGATCCGGCCGGGGACTATCTCCGGCAGCGTCTTGAGGTGGGCGAGCGCCGCCAACACATCGTCGCTTTCGGCATCGAGGCGCCTGGAAAGCTGCGCGTCGTACTCGTCCGTGCCGAAGGGAGCCGGGCAATCCTCGCGCCAGGGCGTGCCGGGCGAATTGCCGTAGCCGCGCCGATGCGCAAGGAAAGAGGCGATGCCCCAGCTCATCAGCCAGGACGAGGTCCCCGGCCGCGACACATCGAGCGTTCCCTGGTTCACGCCGCTGCCGTGGTTGAGCAGCACGCAGGGGAACGGCCCCTTCCCCGGCGGCAGGTAGAGATATCCTTTTAGCTCGAGATTGCCGCTCTTGAAGCTGTGCTCGGTCGGGACGACGGGGAAGCCGTCGAGCGAGACATCGCCCCACCAGTTCGGCCCGTCGACATCGCGCTTCTCGACCAGCCACTCGAAGCGCGCGATGGCATCGCGCTGACGGCCGCGGATCGCGGTGAAGTCGGGGCTCCGGTCGCGTGCTGCCAGATCGGCCTGATGCGCGGCCTCGCTCGGGAAGCCGCACTCCCAGCGCACGTCCGGTCCCTCGCCGCCCGACTTCACATAGATCGTGCCCGCCGGGAGTCCGAGCTTCACGCGGATGCGGCTCGCCTCGCGGCGGATCTCCAGGACATCGGCAAGACGGCCGGGCTTGGCGTAGTAGTGCGTTCGCTCGAAGATCATCTCTCCATCATCCCGGAAAATGGCAGCGGACCCAACGCCCGGCTTCGACCTCGCGAAACTCGGGCAGCTCGGCCCGGCATCGCGCCTCGGCCTTGGGGCAGCGCGTATTGAAGGGGCAGCCCGGCGGCGGGCTAAGAGGACTCGGGATCTCGCCCGGCAGCACTGCAAGCCGGCCGCGCGTCGCCGGATCGGGCTCCGGCACCGCGGCGATCAGCGCGACGGTGTAGGGATGCAGCGGCCGCTCGAACAGCGCCTCCTCGCTCGCAAGCTCGACCAGGCGGCCGAGATACATCACCGCTAGCGGTGGCTGACATGCCTGACGACGCCGAGGTTGTGTGAGATGAAGAGCAGCGCCAGGCCGAACTGCGCCTGGATGTCGGCGAGCAGGTTCAGGATCTGTGCCTGGATCGAGACGTCGAGGGCCGAGACCGCCTCGTCGCAGACGACCAGCTTGGGCGAGACCGCGAGCGCACGCGCGATGCCGATGCGCTGGCGCTGGCCGCCGGAAAAGGCGTGGGGATAGCGGCTCATGTACTCCGGCGGCAATCCCACGATGCGCATGAGCTCGGCGACGCGCCGATCGATCTGATCGCGGGCGAAGCCGAAATTCCGGAGCGGCTCGCCGACGATATCGCGCACCATCAGCCTGGGATTCAGCGACGAATACGGGTCCTGGAAAACGACCTGCAGATCGCGTCGTCTCGGCCGCATCTCCGGTTCGGAGAGGCTGGTGATGTCCACGCCTTCGAAGCGGATGGTGCCGGCGGTCGGCGCCAGGAGCTTGAGGACGAGGCGGCCGACCGTGGTCTTGCCGCAACCGCTCTCGCCGACGAAGCCAAGCGTCTCGCCGGGCGCAAGCGCAAAGGAGACGTCGTCGACCGCACGGAGCTGCGCGTGCGGGCGGCCCAGAAAGTCGGCTCCGACCGGGAAATCCTTGGTCAGGTTCGAGACTTCGAGGAGCGCCGTCACGCCTCGGCCCTCCAGCAGCGCGCCTGGCGGCCATCGGCGAAACGCCGCAGCACCTGCGGATCGGTGCGGCAGCGATCATTCGCTTCGGGGCAGCGCGGGTTGAAGCGGCAGCCCTCGGGGAAGCTCGCCGGCGATGGTGTCGTCCCGACGATCGCTTCAAGCCGCTTCAGCTTCTTCCGCGCAAGCGGGATCGAACGCATGAGAAGGCGCGTATAGGGGTGACGCGGCCGGGCGAAGAGCTCGGATACCGGCCCCTCTTCCACGACCTGCCCTGCATACATGACGACCACCCGGTCGGCCATCTGAGCGATCACGCCGAGGTCGTGGGTGATCATCAGGATCGCAGCGCCGGTCTCGTCGCGGAGCGTCCGCATCAGCGCCAGGATCTGCGCCTGGATGGTGACATCGAGCGCCGTGGTCGGCTCGTCGGCGATCAGCAGCTTAGGCGAGCAGGCGAGCGCGATCGCGATCATGACGCGCTGGCGCATGCCGCCGGAGAGCTGGTGCGGATAGGCATCTACACGCTCTTCGGCGGCAGGGATGCCGACCCGCTTCATCAGCTCGATCGCACGCCGATGCGCCTCTCCGGCCGAAACACCAAGATGCTCGACAAGCACTTCCATGATCTGGAACCCGACGGTGTAGACCGGGTTCAGCGAGGTCATCGGCTCCTGGAAGATCATCGCGGCATGGCGGCCGCGGATCTTCAGCATCTCGCTCTCCGGCAACCGCGTCAGGTCCTGCCCCGAGAGCGAGATGCGGCCGCCATCGATGGCGCCCTGCTCGCCGAGGAGACGTAGAACCGAGAGCGCGGTCACCGACTTTCCGGAGCCGGACTCGCCGACCACGCCCAGCACCTCGCCGGGAGCGATGCGAAGCGTGACGCCGTCGAGCACCTTGAGGCGCTTCCGCTCCGGCGTCTGGAACGAGACCGAGAGACCGTCGATGTCGAGGACCGGAGCGGCCGTTGTCATCGATCCTTGATCCTGGGATCGAGGATGTCGCGGAGGCCGTCACCGAAGAGGTTGAAGCCGATGATGGTAAGCCCGAGCGCGGTCGAGGCGGAGAGCGCGAGATAGGGCTCGGTGCGGAGCGAAACGATGCCGTCGCGGATCATGCCGCCCCAGGAGGGTCGCGGCTCCTGCACGCCGATGCCAAGGAAGCTCAATGTGGCTTCCGCCATGATGATGAAGCCGACGCCGATCGAGGCACGGACGATCAGGGGCGCGACGATGTTCGGCAGGAAATGCCGGAGCAGGATCGTGAAGGGCGGCGTGCCCGAGGCGATGGCGGCGTCGACATAGAGCTCGGTGCGGAGCTGGAGGACCAGCGAGCGCGTGAGCCTGGCGACGCCCGGCCACCAGACCACCGACAGCGAGACGATGACGGTGATGATCCCAGGTCCCATCACCGAGGCGAGAAGGATCGCGAAGATGATGTCGGGAAAGGCGAAGATGATGTCGACGGTCCGCATGATTGCGGCGTCGAGCCGTCCGCCGAAATACCCCGCGATCATGCCCATCATGATGCCGATCGTCAGGGTGATCCCGAGGACGGCGAAGGCGACCGTCAGCGACACCTGCGCGCCGACGATGAGGCGCGAAAGGATGTCGCGGCCGAGCGCGTCGGTGCCGAGCGGATGCTCGGCCGAGGGATGCGCCCAGGTGAAGAGGATGTCGGTCTCGTCATACTCATAGGGCGCAATCAGGCGCGCGAAGATCGCGACCAGGACCACGAAGGAGACGATGATCGAGCCGGCGACCGCATTCCGGTTCCGGCGGAACTTGGGCCAGAAGTCGGATCTGGCGCGGGTGACGGTGGGCTCGAGGGCGGTCGCACTCATCGCGACCCCAGCCGGATGCGCGGATCAATCACGCCGTAGAGCAGGTCGACCGCGAGGTTGATCAGCGTGTAGAAGCCGGTGAACAGCAGCACGATCGCCATCGTCACCGGATAGTCGCGCGCGAAGATCGACTGGATCGCGAGCCGCCCGAGGCCGGGTATGTTGAATACGGTCTCGATCACGAAGGTGCCGGAGAGAAGTCCGCCGAAGATGATGCCGATCGTCGTAAGCAGTGGCACCAGCGTATTGCGGAGCGCGTGACGGTAGATCACCAGCCGCTCGCGAAGCCCTTTGGCGCGAGCGGTGCGGATGTAGTCCTGCTGAAGGACCTCAAGCATGTAGGTGCGCGAGAGGCGCGCGATATAAGCCGCCGGCGCGATCGCGAGGATGCCGATCGGCATCACCGCTTGCGCGATCGAGCCCCAGCCGGCAACCGGAAGCCACGCCAGCTTTACTGCGAACAGATACATGAGATAGGCCGCCATGGCGAAGTTCGGGATCGAGATCCCCATCGTCAGCACCAGGATCACGCCGGTATCGGCGAACGTGTTGCGGCGAAGCGCGGCGAAGACGCCGACGACGAGGCCGAGCGGCACCGCGATCGCCGTGGCAGCCAACGCCAGCACCGGGCTGATCTTGAGCCCGTCCGCGATCACGTCGGTAACCTTGGCGCCGACGATCCGGTAGCTCAAGCCGAGGTCGCCGACCGCAAGGCCCGAGATGTATTTCACGAACTGGCGCCAAATCGGTTGATCGAGGCCGTACTCGCTGCGCAGCTTGGCTTCGAGCACCTTGTTCGCCGACTGATCGCCGAGCATGACGCCGACGGGATCGCCGGGCGTCAGATGATTGGTGGCGAAGGTCAGCACAACCACGGCCATCAGGACCGGGATGAGGCCGAGCAGCCGGCGAAGCGCGTAGGAGAGCACGGTTAGTGGAGCGCCCTCATGCCCCCTCCCCCCACGAAGTGCGGGGGAGGTTCGACGCAGTGCGTCGAAGGGTGGGGGGTGGCGGCGGACAATCTTGATCGACCGAGTATGAGATTCCACCCCCACCCCGCCCTCCCCCGTCGAGGGGGAGGGTCACGAAAGAAAGGGGGAGGGTTCAAGAATCGAGCGATGAGGCTAGTTGATCGTGATCGTGTGGAAGTCCGAGTAGCCGAACG
>Ga0194132_10001531_pt1 | contig 46528 bp, 22 predicted proteins | sample TA2KigOf80mmetaG_FD_148612 | JGI IMG/M metagenome (GOLD analysis project Ga0194132, IMG submission 148612) | Freshwater microbial communities from Lake Tanganyika, Tanzania - TA2015054 Kigoma Offshore 80m | ecosystem: Environmental > Aquatic > Freshwater > Lake | place: Tanzania: Lake... | reverse complement strand
AGCTCCACCGACTTCACGCTGAGCGTTCAGGCCTCGAGCAAGGACGGAACCGCAACCCCCGTGAGCACGGAATGGAAAAAACTCAATGTGCTGGTCAACCCGGTGAACGACGCGCCGTCCTTCACCAAAGGACCCGACATTACCGTCGAGGAAGATGCTCCCGCTCAGTTCTTCTCGAATTGGGCGACGGCAATCAGTCCTGGCCCTAACGAGTTTGGCCAAGTCTTGACTTTCCAGGTCAGCATTCCGACAGCCTCTGCGAGCCTTTTCTCCGCGCCTCCCGCGATCTCGCCAGAAGGACATCTGACCTTCTCAACTGCTCCCAACGCGAATAGCTCGGCGATCACGGTTACCGTCACGCTCAAAGACAATGGCGGAACTGACACGACCGGTTCCGCTGATACCAGCGCCTCCCAAACTTTCAACCTAACGGTGACAGCGGTGAATGACCCGCCCCGCGTCGTGGCGCCATTCCAGCAGTCTGTGAAGGAAGACACCGTTCTGGTTTTTCAGTCGAGCAACAACAACCTGATTTCGATCGCCGATCCGGACGCGGGTGGCGTAACGCGGCTGAGCTTGTCGGTGCAGAGTGGAAAGATCAACTTTAGCACGACGACGGGTTTGACCTTCCTCAACACATCGGGGTCCACGACGACACCGGTAACTGTCAATAACAGCGCGAATATTGTCATTGAAGGAAGCCTCTCAGATCTGAACGCGGCCTTGGCCGGGAGCTCCTCGTCGCCTGGTTTGGGTTATGCTCCGAACATCGAGTTCAACGGCTCCGATACCCTTGTGATCGTGGCCAACGATCTGTCAGGCGCAGGGTCAGGCGCAGGGTCAGGCGCAGGGTCAGGCGCAGGGTCAGGCGCAGGGTCAGGCGCAGGGTCAGGCGCAGGGTCAGGCGCAGGGTCAGGCGCAGGGGCCAGTTCAGGAAATCTGCTCGACACGAAAACCGTCAACATCAACGTCACGCCAGTGAACGATCCGCCGGTGATATCCACTTCAACACCCACATCCGTCACTGTGCCCGAGAACTCCCAACCGGGATCGTTTGTGGCCAAAATCCATGCGACCGATCCCGACCCGGACAGTTCGTTGAACTTCGTGATTACGACAGGGAATGTGGGTGGCGTCTTCAACATCAACTCCAGGTCCGGCGAAATCTCCGTGGCGGGCAAGCTCGACTTCGAGCCATTGCCAGAGAATAACAAGAAGTACGTCCTGACCGTTTTGGTGGCTGACAACGGCGTTCCTTCCCTCTCGCAAACGGCCAATCTCACGATCAACATCAGCGATGCCAACGAACCGCCGCACATCATGCGCCAGGTGTTCTCCGTGAACGAGAATCTGACTACGGGCGGCACGATCGGAAGTCTGCTCTCTTCGGATCCCGACGCCGGCGCGAACGGCACGCGGACTTACGCCATCCTCTCCGGAAACGAAGACAATAAATTCGCGCTCAGTTCCACCACCGGAGCGCTGACCGTGAGTAAACCGCTCAATTTCGAGGCCCGGTCGTTCTACGCGCTGAATGTGGAGGTGACCGACGGCGGATCGCCGGGCTTATCCGCGGTGGCTCCCGTTGAGATCAACATCCTCGACAACAATGAACCTCCGATTGTCAGCCCTCGAACTTTCACTGTGGAAGAAAACGCGCCGATTGGATCGTTCGTGGGCCAGGTCGAGGCGGTCGATCCGGACGCCGGCGCCAGAAACAAATTCTCGATCACGGCCGGCAACACGGCCGGCAAGTTCGGGATCGATCTGGTGACGGGACAGATCACGGTGCGAGGCGACCTCGATTTTGAAGCCACGCCTTCCTACAGCCTGACGGTCAAGGCCGAAGACAACGCCGACGCCAATTTGTCCAGCACGGCGACCATCACGATCAATGTGAACAACCGGAACGAGATTCCAATCATCAATGTCCCCAGGGCAGGTAATGCCCCCTTGGTCCAGACCGTCGCGGAAGAAGGAACTCTCACGTTCTTTACATCGAGCACGGTGACAAATGCGATCTCGATTTCGGATGATTCAGGCAACGACTTGATCGAGCTGACGCTCAGAGTCCAACATGGCACGCTCAAACTCGCCACCGGCCCGACCTTTGAAACCCGGAGCGGCGCGGACAATTCGGGGCGGATGCGAATCCGAGCGAAAGTTGCGGATCTGAACGCGCTTTTGAACGGGTTGCAGTACAAACCCGAACAGAATTTCAACGGCGAAGACTTCCTGGAGATTCTGGTGGATGACCTTGGATTTGCCGGCGCGGGCGGACCTTTCAGCACCTTGGGTGGCGTGCCGATCCGCGTGCAGCCCGCGATTGACGGCTCGCCGCTGGTCACGGGCACCACCACTCCGTTTGGCATCCTGAGCACGGAAGGCCTGACCATCGAACGCAATCCGGTCGATGGACCCGAAGTCAATCATTTCAAGATCACCGATATCACCAACGGGCGTCTCTTCCAGCGCGACGGGCGCACGGAGATCGTGAACGGCAATTTCATCAATGCGTTCGAGGCGCGCGACGGTTTGCGGTTCCTGCCCAATTCGATCGCGGCGGGGACCTTCAAAGTCCAGGCGTCGCTCAGCGATAATCCCAACGGCTCCGGCCTCGGCGGAACCCCTGCGACGGTGACCATCACCGTCGTCAGGGCGCAGCAATTCATCCACTTTCCGCCGATCCAGGGACCGAAGAGCTTCGGTGATCCGGCGTTTCTGATCAGCGCCTCGGCTTCATCGGGGCTGCCGGTGCAATTCGCGGTGACCGGTCCGGCGAAGATCGTGACGCACGTGGCGGTTTTGAACGGGACGTCCGAACGTCCAAATCCGGTGACCACGCCCGGGAGCGGCGCCGCGGTGGCCGCGCTTGAAGAGAACCAGTTGTTCTTCCAGATTGCCTACACGAACTTAACCGGTGTTGCTACGGCTGCACACATCCATGGGCCAGCCGGCCCCAACGACACCGCCAGCCCGCTCATTGATCTCCAGCCATTCGCGATCGGCGGGTTTGGAATCGATGGCAACATCGCAGGCACAGTGACACTGAACAGCGCTCAGTTGAGCGCGATTTCCAGCGGCCAGACTTACATTAACATTCATACCGCGGCCAACGGCGGCGGCGAAATCCGAGGCCAGTTGGTTCTGGAGACGTCCACGACCAGCAAACTCCTCATGATCACCGGCGCCGGCATCGTCAACGTTACGGCGCAGCAGAATGGGGAAGAGCCTGGGGACGACCGTTACAACCCCGCGCCGGACGTGGGCCAGATCCTCACGATTTTCAAGGGGAATGTGCCGACGTTGACCGTGCAGAACGCCACAGGGGACGAGGATTCGGCGATTCCTCTGAACATCACCATTTCGCCGATCGATACGGATTCTTCGAAAACGCTGTCGGTGGTCATCAAAGACATTCCTGCTGGCGCGACGCTCGACAACACTTCTCATGACGTGCCGGCGATTGCTTCGGGTTCCGTGACTTTGAGTCAAAGCCAGCTCAGCGGACTTTCGATAAAGCCGCCTGGAAATAGCAAGACCAGCATCGCACTGAGTGTGGTCGGCAAGAGCACGGATAAGGCAGGGACAGTGACGGCGGCCGAGGCGAGCACATCTGCCCAGACGCTGACCGTGACGATAAATCCCATGTCCGACACCCCGACCCTGTCAGTCCAGAACGCGAGCGGCAATGAGGACACGGATATTTCTCTCAGCATCACGGTCGCGGCCACAGATTCGTCGGAGACACTCAAGGGCACGATCAGCAACATTCCCGCTGGTGCCACGCTCAAGTTGGGAGCCACGTCTCTGACGATCAACAACAATTCTGTCGAGTTGACGACCTTTCCGATCACTGGGCTGACGATCCGGCCGCCCGCTCACAGCTCCACCGACTTCACGCTGAGCGTTCAGGCCTCGAGCAAGGACGGAACCGCAACCCCCGTGAGCACGGAATGGAAAAAACTCAATGTGCTGGTCAACCCGGTGAACGACGCGCCGTCCTTCACCAAAGGACCCGACATTACCGTCGAGGAAGATGCTCCCGCTCAGTTCTTCTCGAATTGGGCGACGGCAATCAGTCCTGGCCCTAACGAGTTTGGCCAAGTCTTGACTTTCCAGGTCAGCATTCCGACAGCCTCTGCGAGCCTTTTCTCCGCGCCTCCCGCGATCTCGCCAGAAGGACATCTGACCTTCTCAACTGCTCCCAACGCGAATAGCTCGGCGATCACGGTTACCGTCACGCTCAAAGACAATGGCGGAACTGACACGACCGGTTCCGCTGATACCAGCGCCTCCCAAACTTTCAACCTAACGGTGACAGCGGTGAATGACCCGCCCCGCGTCGTGGCGCCATTCCAGCAGTCTGTGAAGGAAGACACCGTTCTGGTTTTTCAGTCGAGCAACAACAACCTGATTTCGATCGCCGATCCGGACGCGGGTGGCGTAACGCGGCTGAGCTTGTCGGTGCAGAGTGGAAAGATCAACTTTAGCACGACGACGGGTTTGACCTTCCTCAACACATCGGGGTCCACGACGACACCGGTAACTGTCAATAACAGCGCGAATATTGTCATTGAAGGAAGCCTCTCAGATCTGAACGCGGCCTTGGCCGGGAGCTCCTCGTCGCCTGGTTTGGGTTATGCTCCGAACATCGAGTTCAACGGCTCCGATACCCTTGTGATCGTGGCCAACGATCTGTCAGGCGCAGGGTCAGGCGCAGGGTCAGGCGCAGGGTCAGGCGCAGGGTCAGGCGCAGGGTCAGGCGCAGGGTCAGGCGCAGGGTCAGGCGCAGGGTCAGGCGCAGGGGCCAGTTCAGGAAATCTGCTCGACACGAAAACCGTCAACATCAACGTCACGCCAGTGAACGATCCGCCGGTGATATCCACTTCAACACCCACATCCGTCACTGTGCCCGAGAACTCCCAACCGGGATCGTTTGTGGCCAAAATCCATGCGACCGATCCCGACCCGGACAGTTCGTTGAACTTCGTGATTACGACAGGGAATGTGGGTGGCGTCTTCAACATCAACTCCAGGTCCGGCGAAATCTCCGTGGCGGGCAAGCTCGACTTCGAGCCATTGCCAGAGAATAACAAGAAGTACGTCCTGACCGTTTTGGTGGCTGACAACGGCGTTCCTTCCCTCTCGCAAACGGCCAATCTCACGATCAACATCAGCGATGCCAACGAACCGCCGCACATCATGCGCCAGGTGTTCTCCGTGAACGAGAATCTGACTACGGGCGGCACGATCGGAAGTCTGCTCTCTTCGGATCCCGACGCCGGCGCGAACGGCACGCGGACTTACGCCATCCTCTCCGGAAACGAAGACAATAAATTCGCGCTCAGTTCCACCACCGGAGCGCTGACCGTGAGTAAACCGCTCAATTTCGAGGCCCGGTCGTTCTACGCGCTGAATGTGGAGGTGACCGACGGCGGATCGCCGGGCTTATCCGCGGTGGCTCCCGTTGAGATCAACATCCTCGACAACAATGAACCTCCGATTGTCAGCCCTCGAACTTTCACTGTGGAAGAAAACGCGCCGATTGGATCGTTCGTGGGCCAGGTCGAGGCGGTCGATCCGGACGCCGGCGCCAGAAACAAATTCTCGATCACGGCCGGCAACACGGCCGGCAAGTTCGGGATCGATCTGGTGACGGGACAGATCACGGTGCGAGGCGACCTCGATTTTGAAGCCACGCCTTCCTACAGCCTGACGGTCAAGGCCGAAGACAACGCCGACGCCAATTTGTCCAGCACGGCGACCATCACGATCAATGTGAACAACCGGAACGAGATTCCAATCATCAATGTCCCCAGGGCAGGTAATGCCCCCTTGGTCCAGACCGTCGCGGAAGAAGGAACTCTCACGTTCTTTACATCGAGCACGGTGACAAATGCGATCTCGATTTCGGATGATTCAGGCAACGACTTGATCGAGCTGACGCTCAGAGTCCAACATGGCACGCTCAAACTCGCCACCGGCCCGACCTTTGAAACCCGGAGCGGCGCGGACAATTCGGGGCGGATGCGAATCCGAGCGAAAGTTGCGGATCTGAACGCGCTTTTGAACGGGTTGCAGTACAAACCCGAACAGAATTTCAACGGCGAAGACTTCCTGGAGATTCTGGTGGATGACCTTGGATTTGCCGGCGCGGGCGGACCTTTCAGCACCTTGGGTGGCGTGCCGATCCGCGTGCAGCCCGCGATTGACGGCTCGCCGCTGGTCACGGGCACCACCACTCCGTTTGGCATCCTGAGCACGGAAGGCCTGACCATCGAACGCAATCCGGTCGATGGACCCGAAGTCAATCATTTCAAGATCACCGATATCACCAACGGGCGTCTCTTCCAGCGCGACGGGCGCACGGAGATCGTGAACGGCAATTTCATCAATGCGTTCGAGGCGCGCGACGGTTTGCGGTTCCTGCCCAATTCGATCGCGGCGGGGACCTTCAAAGTCCAGGCGTCGCTCAGCGATAATCCCAACGGCTCCGGCCTCGGCGGAACCCCTGCGACGGTGACCATCACCGTCGTCAGGGCGCAGCAATTCATCCACTTTCCGCCGATCCAGGGACCGAAGAGCTTCGGTGATCCGGCGTTTCTGATCAGCGCCTCGGCTTCATCGGGGCTGCCGGTGCAATTCGCGGTGACCGGTCCGGCGAAGATCGTGACGCACGTGGCGGTTTTGAACGGGACGTCCGAACGTCCAAATCCGGTGACCACGCCCGGGAGCGGCGCCGCGGTGGCCGCGCTTGAAGAGAACCAGTTGTTCTTCCAGATTGCCTACACGAACTTAACCGGTGTTGCTACGGCTGCACACATCCATGGGCCAGCCGGCCCCAACGACACCGCCAGCCCGCTCATTGATCTCCAGCCATTCGCGATCGGCGGGTTTGGAATCGATGGCAACATCGCAGGCACAGTGACACTGAACAGCGCTCAGTTGAGCGCGATTTCCAGCGGCCAGACTTACATTAACATTCATACCGCGGCCAACGGCGGCGGCGAAATCCGAGGCCAGTTGGTTCTGGAGACGTCCACGACCAGCAAACTCCTCATGATCACCGGCGCCGGCATCGTCAACCTCACCGCGCAGCAACTGGGGGACGACCGTTACAACCGCGCGCCGGACGTGGGCCAGAACCTCACGATTTTCAAGGGGAATCAGACCATTCAGTTCGCGCCCATCACGGGGAAAACATATGGCGAGCCATCTTTCAACGCGCCGGCCAATTCTTCCGCCGGTTTGCCGGTGCGAATCGAAGTCAGTTCGGGTCCGGCGGTCTTGGGGACGGACGGCAAGATTCAGATCCTCGACGCCGAGTTCGTGACGCTGGTCGCCAGCCAGGATGGGAACGAGAACTTCAATCCAGCCCAGCCCGCGTTCCAATCGTTCAACGTGGCCCGCGCGCAGTTGAACATTAATGTCAACAGCGCCTCCCGTGGGTTTGGCCAGCCCAACCCGACGTTCACCGGGAGTTTCTCGGGGCTGCGCAACAACGATTCGATCTCGATCGGTTACTCGAGCTTCGCCAATGCCCAAAGCCCGCCGGGCAACTACGATATCTTCCCGACGTTCCAGGATGCGTCCGGCAAATTGCAGAACTACGCGCTGAACATCACGCGCGGCACGTTGACCGTGACCCCGAATCAGCCGCCCGTCGCCACCGCGCAAACGGTTTCCACGGACGAAGACACACCCAAACCGATCACGCTGGCGGGAACCGACGCGGAAGGCGCGACGCTCAGGATCACCATGGGACAACCGCCGCAGCGCGGCACCGTTTCCGGTGCTCCGCCGAACGTCACGTACACGCCCGCCCTCAACTACAACGGACCGGACTCCTTCACGTTCCGCGTCCACGACGGCTTCCAGGATTCTCCGCCTGCGACGGTCTCGATCACCGTCAATGCGGTCAACGATCCGCCGACGTTGGCGCCGATCCAGAACATCGGTCTGCACCCGGACAGCGGCGTGGTCACCGTTTCGATCTTAGGCGTTTCTCCAGGTCCGCAAGGAGAGGAAGGACAGACCGTCACCCTGACGGCCTCTTCGGGCAACACGACAAAAGTCACGGTTGTGGGGGTGGATCAACCGACCGCGACCCAACCGGGAGCCGTCCGAATTCAGCCCGTGGCCGGCGTGACGTCCGGCGACGCAATCATCACGGTCATCGCGAATGACGGCGCGTCAGCGAACTCGACCTCCTCCAGAACTTTCACCGCCTTCATCACGCCTCGCATTTTGCGGCTGGTTAACACGACTGGACTGGCGGGAGCGCAGGTGGCGGTGCCGCTGCAACTGGTGGCGCAAGGCAACGAAAACACGATTGGCTTCAGCGTCGATTTCGACAAGACCAAGATCGCGTTCGACAGCGTGATTCTCGGAGCGGATACGAGCGGCACCAGCGTGGGAGCGAACCTCCAGGTTAATCCCAGTCAGGCGGACCAGGGACAAGTTGGCTTCGCCCTGGCGCTGCCCGCCGGGCAAGTTTTCTCGGCCGGCACGAAACAAGTTGCGTTGATCAGGTTCAACATTCCGATCACCGCTCAGCCAGAGGTCACTCGCATCCGCTTCTCGTCGTTCCCGCTCTTCCCTGAAGTGGTGGATGCCCAGGCCGCCCGGCTGCCCGTGGCGCCGGCGGGAGCCGACCTGGCCATTTCTCTCGGCTACGAGGCGGACGTGACCCCGGCGCCGTTTGGCAACAACGACGGCTTGGTTACGGTGACGGATTGGACCAAGGTTGGAATCTTCGCGATCCATCTGGAGAATCCCAGCAGCCCGAGCGAATTCCGGCGGGCGGACTGCGCGCCCCGCGAGTCGTTAGGGGATGGCGAGATCAGCCTGGCCGATTGGACGCAAGCGGGGCGCTATGCGACGGGCCTGGATCTCATCGGGACCGGCGCCGACGCCAAAGTGCCCAAAGCCGGCGGCCCTTCCGGCACATCTCAAGGCGCGACCGGCACGCAAGGCCTGAGTTCCGGCGGAAGCAACGTCGCTTTGAAATCTTCAGGCCGCATCACGCGAAGTGTTCGCCTCCATGATCGCAGAGTGCAGCGCGGCCAGCACTTCATCGTCCTGGCGTCCGTGGAAGCGCGCGGCGATGAAAACACAGTCGGGTTCAGTTTGAAATACGACCCGCGCGCCATGCGTTTTGTCGGCGCCCGGCCGACCGGTGGCGCTCAAGGAGCGACTTTGCTCTTGAATGACCGCGAACTTGAGAATGGCCGCGTTGGGGTGGCCTTCGCCCTCCCGGCCGGCAAATCCCTGCGCGCCGGAACCGGAGCAGTCCTGGAACTGGAATTCTCTTCCAATGCTTCCGCCACCGAAGCGATCTCCCTCGTGCAACTGGCGGACGCGCCGGTTCGCCGCGAAGTCGTGAGCGTCACCGCCGATGAATTGCGCGCGAGTTATTCGGACGCCACCGTGACGATTCAGGGCGCGGATTCTCCAGCGTTGGAGAATCGCCCGGCGCGGAATTTGAGCGTCGTGGACCGGGCGCCTGCGGGTGAGCTGGTGCTGCGTCTGGCCGGCGCGCCGGGAACCGAACTGGTGATCGAAACTTCACCTGATCTGGTGAATTGGACGCTGCTCAAGACCGTGACAGTCACGAACGGGCAGGCTGAATTCGTCGATCCGGACGCGAAGAATCTTCCGGGAAGGTTCTACCGCGTTCGACCTGTGCGGTAAGTCGGAGCGCCGGTGGGCTCGCTTATGGCCGGCGCTTTCACTTCGTCTCAACCTCTGACACACAGGTCAATGAATATCATGAAGCGGTTGAGTCTGCTGACGACTTCAGCTCATTCAAGACTCTCGCGAAAGGAGCGCGGGCAGCCTGCCCGCGCAGGTTTTTCGCGCGACTCTTTGAACACCACGCGGGCAAGCTGCCCGCGCTCCTTCACGCTGGCTTGCTGGCTGGCGGTATTTTTCTTGGTCTCTTTGTTCGGCGCTTCCGCCTTCGCCGCGACGGTCGTTCGCGTCGTCAGTACGACCATCGGCGAGAACTCGACCGGCACCGCAATCATCGAGATGGTCGCCGATGGCAACGAAGCAGCGCTGGGTTTCACCCTGAACTTCGATCCGGCTCGCTTGACCTTTGCCAGCACGACGATCGGGGGGAGTGTCACCGCGGCGACGCTGAACGTGAATAATCTGCAGGCGGCCAGCGGCAGGCTTGGCGTCGTGATAGGGATGCCCCCTGGCCGGAGCTTCCCCGCCGGGACTTTGGAGTTGCTCCGGGTCAGTTTCACGACCAGCAGCGTGGGCGGCTCGACGCAGATCACTTTTGGAGATGTCCCCGTCGTTCGCGAGGTCTCCAATCGGCAGGCGGTGGCGCTGACCGCGACGTTCACGCCGGGCACGGTGCTGGTGAACAGCCCGCCGATCGCGAACAGCCAGAGCGTCAGCGTGCGGGAGGATGGATCGGTCGACATCACCCTCACAGGGTTTGACGCCAACGGCGATGGGCTGAGTTTCAGCATCGGCAGTTCGCCCACGCGAGGGACTTTGAGCGGATCTGCTCCCAATCTGACTTACCGGCCTAATCCCAACGTGAACGGGCCGGACAGCTTCAGCTTCACGGTCAACGACGGTTTCGCCACTTCAGGCGCGGCGACGGTGAACATCAACATCGCCTCGGTCAACGATCCGCCCACGTTGAGTCCCATTTCTTCTCAAACCGTCGCGGAAGGAAATCCTCTGACGTTCACGGCCTCGGCCACCGACGGCGATGTGCCGCCCGATCCGCTGAGCTTCAGTTTGGAAGGCGCGCCACCGGGTGCGTCCATCAGTCCGTCGGGCGCGTTTACCTGGACGCCGACGGAAGCACAAGGACCTGGAACTTACACGATCACGGTGCGGGTCACCGACACTGGTTCGCCGCCTTTGAGCGCGACCCAGTCGTTCTCGGTCACGGTAACCGAAGCCAATCAACCCCCGGTTTTCCCCGCGCTCGGCAGCCAGACTGTCAACGAAGGAAGCCTGCTGGCGGTGGTCGCTGTTGCTGCGGATCCCGACCTGCCCGCCCAACCGCTCCAGTACAGCCTGGACGGAGCGCCTCCGGGCGCATCGATTGATCCCACATCCGGCATTTTCACGTGGACACCGACGGAAGCGCAGGGGCCCGGCCAGTACTCGATCAATGTTCGCGTGTCGGACGGAGCCGGGGGCACAGCGACCGCGAGTTTCCAGATCAACGTTCAGGAAGTGAACGCGCTTCCGACTCTGGCGCCGATCCAAAATCAGAGCGTCCGGGGCGGGCAAACATTGTCGTTCACCGTGAGCGCGAGCGATCCCGACTTGCCCGCGCAAACTCTCACGTTCAGCCTGCCTTTCGGCGGCCCCATCGGCGCGTCGATCAATCCGACGACCGGCGCTTTCTCGTGGACGCCTCCGGCGGGATTGCCCGACTCGACCGAGTCCGTGACTGTGCAAGTGACCGACAGCGGCGGGTTGAGCGCGGTGCAGAGTTTCAGCATCGCGGTCGCGGCGTCGAACACGCCGCCGTTGATGTCTCCGATCGCGCCACAAACGATCAACGAAGGCGTCGCGCTGACTTTGAATCTCAGCGCCACGGACACCGATCAACCGGCGCAGGTGCTGACGTTTTCCGCGGAATCCGGCGCGCCGCCCGGATTGAGCGTCAGCCCCGCGGGAGCGCTTTCGTGGACGCCGACCGAAGCTCAAGGGCCTGGCAGCTACCAGGTCACCGTGCGCGTGACCGACAACGGAGCGCCGCCGCTCAGCGCCACTCAAGTAGTCAGCATCACCGTCAACGAAGTCAACGCGCCGCCCGTCCTGGCCGCCATCGCGGATCAAACAGTTCGCGCGGGCAATCCATTGACTGTGTCGGCCGCGGCGACGGATTCAGATCTGCCTCCGAATCCTTTGACCTACAGCCTTGGCGCGGGCGCGCCGCCGGGAGCTGCGATCAATCCGGGCACGGGAGCATTCTCCTGGACGCCCACCGCGGCGCAAGGAGGGACGACCGTTCCGATCACGATCGTCGTGACCGACAACGCGACGCCGCCCGGAACCGCGAGCATTACCTTCAACGTAGAGGTCAGTCCGTCCAATACCGCGCCCGTCCTGTCCCCCATCGCGGATCAGACGATTCCTGAAGGAAGTCCGTTTTCTCTCACCGTGACGGCGACGGACGCGGACGTTCCCGCCAACACCATCGCGTACGCCCTGGGTCCCGGCGCGCCCCCCGGCGCCACGATCAACCCCACGACCGGCGTGTTCACCTGGACACCGACCGAAACCCAGGGACCAAGCGTCAATCAGATCACCGTCATCGCCACGGACAACGGCATTCCTCCGTTGGGTGCGACCAACCGATTCACTCTCAACGTCACCGAAGTGAATCAGCCGCCGACGCTCGGAGAGATCTCGGATCAAACCGTTGAGGCGGGACAGGCGCTCACTTTTCCCGTGAGCGCGAACGATCCGGACTTGCCGCCCAACATTTTGACTTTCAGCGTTGGCCCTGGCGCGCCCACCGGAGTCACCGTCAATCCGGCCACCGGAGAATTTTCGTGGAGACCGACCGGTTTGCAGGGCCCCAGCACGAATCGCATTACGATCCAGGTCGCGGACAACGGGACGCCAAGCCTGAGCACGAATCGAACTTTCACCGTGATCGTGACGCGCCTGAACCAGCCTCCGGTCTTGGCGCAGATTGCGAATCAAACCATCGCGGAAGGGAGCCCATTGACGTTTACTGCGAGCGCGACCGACCCTGACCAGCCTGCCCAAATCTTAGCGTTCAGTCTCGCTCCGGGCGCGCCCCCCGGCGCCACGATCAACCCCACGACCGGCGTGTTCACCTGGACACCGACCGAAGCGCAAGGCCCCAGCACGAACGTGATCAACGTGCGCGTGACCGACAACGGCACGCCTCCGGTGCGCGCCGCGCAAGATGTGACCATCGTCGTCACCGAAGCGAACGTCGCCCCGGTGTTGGCGGTGATCCCGGACCAACCCATCGTCGTCGGCGAAACCGTGCGATTGACGGCGCGCGCCACGGACGCGGATTTGCCGGCCAACCTCCTCACCTACAGCCTGGATCCGGGCGCGCCCGGAGAAGCGACGATTGATGGCGCGACGGGCGCCTTTGCGTTTGCGGCAGCGCCCGGGCTGCCGCCGAGCACCAACGTGGTGAGCGTCCGCGTTACCGACAACGGAGTGCCGCCTCTGAGCGACACCAAAAGCTTCCGCATCGTGATTCGCGCTGGCGTCAACTTGCCTCCGACGATTACGCAAATCTCGAATCAGACCACCCCGGAAAACCGGCCTACGCCGGCCATCGCGTTCACGATCAGTGATCCCGACACGGCGATTGCGAACTTAAGAGTCTTTGCCACTTCCTCAAACCCGACGCTAATTCCAGTGGCGAACATCGTGTTCACGGGTGAAAGCACGAATCGGACAGTGACGATTACGCCGGCGAAGGACCAGACCGGCACCGCCACCATTACGGTCCGAGTGGAAGAGAATACGGGCGCGGGCGCAGGGACGACTTTCGAGATTGCCGTGAATGCCTTGCCACCCGTGATCACCCGGCAGCCGGACAAGCAGGAAGTGGTGGCGGGCGGCCTCGCCACGTTCAGCGTGATCGCGACGGGTTCCCAGCCTTTGAGCTATCAATGGCGATTCAACGGAGCGGACATTCCGGGCGCGACCAATTCGGTGTATGCGGTGTCGAACGTCCAGACCAACCATGCCGGCGCTTATTCCGTCGCCGTTCGGAATCGAATCACGAGCGTTACCAGCGCCGACGCGTTGCTATCAGTGATCGAACTGCTGCGCATCACCAAGCAGCCCATTGGCCAGGCGGTCCTGGCGGGGGGCAACGTCACGCTGGTGGTGACGGCAACGGGCCGCGGCAGGATTCAGTATCAATGGCGTTTCAAGGGCGCGGATCTGCCGGGCGAAACCAACCCGTCGTTGGTGCTTCTCAACGTGGACGTCACGAAGGCGGGAGTTTATTCCGTGCGCGTTTCCGATGAATCCGGCGCGTTCCTGGACAGTCAAGGCGCGGAACTGATCGTCAACGCGGTGGCTTCCTTCACCGAACAACCCCAGAGCCAGACGGTGGTGGAGGGAACGAATGTCACGTTCACGGTCCAGGTCGCGGGCGTTCCTCCGCCGCGACTGCAATGGCAGTTCAACGGTGTGGATATTCCAGGCGAGACAGGCGCGGCGTTGAATTTGCAGAACGTCCGAATCTCCAATGCGGGCCGATACTCGGTCGTGGCGAGCAATCCGGCGGGTTCGACCAATAGCGCCGCAGCCACGCTGAGTGTGGCCACTGCTCCCGCGTTTTCGCGCCAGCCTCAAAGCCAGACCGGGAAGCCGGGCGACAGCGTGACTTTCACCGTCAGTGTCAGCGGCACGGAGCCGATCCAGTATCGCTGGCGGTTTGTCGCCAGTGCGGCGGGACCGGCCAGTCCGAGCGGCGGCCGCAGCGTGTCGCTGCTCTCTGCCGGGAGACTCGCGGCCCTTCCTGGAACTGAAATTGCCGGAGCTAACGGGCCAACCCTGACGATTCCCAATGTCCAGGCCGGGAACGTCGGCGAGTACATTGCCGTGGCGAGCAACGCTGCCGGAACTGCGGTCAGTTCCGGCGCCAGGCTGGACGTTTTGGCTCCGGTCACGATCACGCAACACCCGCAAAACCAGACCGCCAACGCTGGAGGGACCGCGGCTTTTTCCGTCACGGCGACGGGCACGGCGCCCATCATCTACCAATGGCGCGTCAATGGCGTCGATGTTCCGGGGGCGACCAATGCGACTCTTAACCTGAGCAATATCCAGGCGACATCCGCGGGAGCGGTTCAGGTCGTGGTGGCGAACGCCGCCGGCCCGGTGGTGAGCAACCCGGCCACGCTGGTGGTGAACCAGGGTGTGACCATCGTGACGCAACCCCAAAGCCAAAGCGCGACCAACGGCGCTTCTGTTGTGTTCAGCGTGGTGGCGGCCGGAACGCGTCCGCTTACATATCAATGGCGCTTTGAAGGACAGAATATACCCGGGCAGACTGGCCCCAGCCTGGTGATTGCCAGTGCGCAGGAAACGGACGCCGGAAACTTCAGCGTGGCAGTGCGCAACGTGGCCGGAGAAGTAATCAGCGGCAATGCGTTCTTGACGGTCATTCGCCCGCCTTCCATCCAGACCCACCCGGCAGGCCAGAGCGTCAACCTCGGCGCCACGGTGACCTTTACAGTCGCCGCTTCGGGGGATTCACCGCTGACGTACCAGTGGCAAAAGAACGGCATAAACATTTCCGGAGCGACCAGCCAGAGCTTGACGATTTCCAGCGTCCAGCCAGGTGATCAAGGCACATACAACGTCGTTGTCAGCAATCCAGGCGGCGCTCTCACGAGCAACCCCGCCACGCTGGCCGTTATCTTGCCTCCGATCCAATCGAGTAACTCGGCGCAGAATCCGCCCGCTCCCGTTGAGTCTTCGGAAGGATCATTTGACGGCGGCAGCAACGAAGGAGGTGCTGCTGGCGGCCAGGTCGCGCGCAAAAACGCTCCGGCGCGCGCCAGTGAAGAACGATGGTTTTCGTGGCGCGCCCCTCAGAGCGGTATTGTGACGTTTACGACGGTGGGAAGCACGTTCGACACGGAGCTGGCGGTGTTTACCGGAGTTGCCCCCAACTTGACGGAAGTGGCGGCGGACGATGACCGGGGCGGCTTCTTCGCCAGCGAAGTAAGATTCAACGCTCAGCAAGGCACAAGTTATCTCGTCCGCGTGAGAGGGTTTGGCGGCGCCGCCGGAAAAATCGTCGTGGGCTTCAAACTCCAGCAAACCGCGCAAAGGCTACCGGAGATTACCTCGGCGCCACCGCTGGTCCAAACTGTGACCTCGGGCCAGCCGGTCACTCTCCGCGTAGAAGCGCGCGGAGATGCGCTGACTTACCAGTGGTTGAACAATGGAACAGCCATTCCGGGCGCGACCCAGAACCAATACACGATCCCCAGCGTGCGCGACACCGATGCCGCGAGGTACACGGTGCGCATCACGGCCAATCCTCCGGGACAAAATCCGGTTTCGATCGAGAGCTTGCCCGCCATCGTTCAGGTCGGCACGACCGGTTCGTCCGCGGTCGATAAATTCAAGAGCGCACCGTCTTTGACCGGCGGACAGCAATTGCAGTCCCTGTCCGGCGATTTCATCAAGAACGCGGGCGGTTCGGTGGCGCGCGGGTATTCCGGTTCGCAAGTGTTCAACACTTTCGGGGCCACCAAAGAGCAAGGCGAACCGAACCATTGCGATGTCATTGGCGGCGCTTCCCAGTGGTTTGTTTACCTGGCGGTGACCAACGGGCCGGTGCGCATCAGCACCGAAGGCAGCAATTTCGACACGGTGCTGGCGGTGTACACCGGGCCGGGCACGGATTTCGCCAGTTTGAAGCTTGAAGGCTGCGATAATAACAGCGGCGCCGATGGCAAGACGAGCGCCCTGACGGTGAACGTCAAGCAAGGCACGGCCTATTACGTCGCGGTCGATGGCGTCAAAGGCGCGACCGGCACGGTTAAATTGAGCTATCTATTCAGCACCGGGCCGGCCATCACGGCGCAGCCTCAATCTCAAGCGAAGGCACTGGAAGAATCCGTGGCCTTATTTGTCGTGGCGACAGATCCATCCAGCGCGCTGAGCGGGGTTGCTTCCCAGATCAACTACCAATGGCAGAAAGATGGTCTGCCCCTTCGCGGGGAGACGAATAGTTCGGTGGGCTTGCTCAGCGTCAAGCTGGCGGACGTCGGGGATTACCAGGTCGTGGTTTCCAATTTCGCGGGATCGAGCACGAGCGCCGTGGCGCGCCTTTCCGTCAATGTGCCTTTGTCTTTTACGCTGGCGCCGCAGAGCCAGACGGTCAAGCCCGGCAATACTGCGACCTTCATCGCGGCTGCGAGCGGGACCCCGCCCATTTCCTATCAATGGCGTTTCAACGGCGTCAGCGTCACAGGCGCGACCAACGCCACATATGAGATTCCGAATGTTCAGCCTGCCAATGCGGGCGCTTACACGGTCGTGGCGCAGAACCCGGCGAGCACCATCGAAAGCCCCGCTGCTTTTCTGGGCATCAACCAGGCGCCAGCCATCACCGTGCCGCCCGTCGATCAGGTGGCGGCTTTGAATGGCTCCGCGACCTTCGCGGTCACCGCCGTTGGCACTCCGCCACTGAGCTATCAATGGCGGTTTATCGGGGTCGATATCCCCGGAGCGACGAACGCCACGCTGACGATCAATAATGTCAGGGCGGCCAATGTCGGTGAGTACACCGTCTTGGTGAGCAACGCCTCGGATTCCGTGGCCAGTCCGCGGGCGAGGCTGGACCTTCGCATCCCGCTGACGATTCTTGAGGAACCTCAAAGCCTGACCGTCACTGCGGGAAGCAGCGCCATCTTCAGCGTGCGCATTGGGGGGCCGGCGCTTCTGGCCTTTCAATGGCGCAAAGACGGCGTCGCGATTCCCGGAGCGACCTCAGCCAATCTTGCCCTTTCCAACGTCCAGCCAGGCGACGCCGGGCAATACACGGTGGCCGTAGCCAGCGGAACGGAGTTTGTCGAAAGCAAACCTGCCACTTTGACCATCGGGGCTGCGCCGGTCATCACCCAACAACCGGTCGGGCAGATTGTTTTCGCCGGGGCAACCAACGTGTCCTTCAGCGTGACGGCGACCGGAGCCGGGCCTTTGAGCTACCAATGGTTCAAGAATAACGCGGCCATTCCGGGCGCGACCAACAGCACGCTGGCGCTGGCCGTTGCCCAGGTCGCTGACACGGGCGTTTACTCGGTGACTGTCAGCAACGCGGGCGGCTCGGTCGTGAGCGACCTGGCGGTGTTGACCGTCCAGCAAGTCGTTTCCGACGCGCGTTTCGATCCGGTGGCCGGATTCCAATTCCGCTTGAGCATTCCGGCTGGAAAGACCGCCACCGTTGAGTCCTCCGCCGACTTGGTGAACTGGACTTCGATCACGCCCGTTCCGGTGACGGGCATTGTGGATATCCAGGATCCGCAAGCCGTCGCGGGCGCGCTGACCTTCTACCGCATCATCGTCCAGTGAAAGTAGGGCAGGTTTTCCAGCCTGCCCTTGGAGTGGCGGTAGGGACGGATTCCACTCCGTCCCAAATCAAGCCTCGAGGCAGACCGCCACACAGGAAGAGAAGATGGGCCGACGGAGGCTCCTGGTTTTTCCGTTGTCCGTCTCTCCCTTCAAGAGACGCCGCAAGGATTAATCAGGGACGGAGTGGAATCCGTCCCCACCGCACCTACCGCACTTTCCGAGATCGCCCCATCGATCCAAGAAAACCCCAGAGGACGCCGATGGCCAGTCCGACCCCGTGCACGGTGTTGGCCACGGCCATGATGCCGGTCAGGCAAAACACAAACCAGATCAGCATGAAGGCGACGATCGACGAGTGAATGAAATAGCCGGACGCGGGATCGAAGCGCGCTTTCATCCAGATGTAACCCAGCAAGCCGTACACGACGCCGGACATCCCGTAAAAGTTCGGGCCGCTCACGAAGAACTGAGCGAGATTCGAGCCGGCGCTGATCACCAGGACGAGCAGGCCGAGCCGCCAGGGGCTCTGGCGCGCCTCCACCATGCTGCCGAGATCTTTCATCCAGAGCATATTGAACAGGATGTGCAGAAACCCCGGAAACGGCACCATCGGCGCGTGCATGAAAATCGGCGTGATGGCGCGCCAGACCTGGCCGTGCCGAATCTCGGGCAATCCGTAGCGCAAACGCGCCAGAATGCCGTCGGCGTCGTATTCGCTGATGAACAGGAAATTCCAGAAATCTTTGTCGCCGCCGAACTCCATTGCCGCCCAGACCAGCACGCTGATGCCAATCAATGTCATGGTCACCGGCCCCATGCTGTACGATTCCTGGGAGCGCAATAGTTCCGCCCCGTTGATGTATCTCCGGGCGGCCGCTTCGTCCTGTTCCTTTTCCTTTTCGCGAAGCTCGGTCGCGCGTTTGGCCACGGAGCGATATTCCGTGTCATCGGGCCGAGAGAGAAAGCCGTTGAGCAGGACGCGCGCTTGATTCACGTCGTCTTCGCCCTCGACCCAGACGACCCAGGATCCGTCCCGCTCTGCTTCGATCTGGTTCCTGATCCCCTGGACATAGAGGTAGTCGCCGAACGTGCGCGCGTGCGCTTCATTCTGAAGATGGCCAATCATCCGCATACAGCTTTGTGCCTAGCGGTACAGGCTCAAGCGTCACGACGCAATCCACAAATGGGCCACATGACCGTGCGGACCGCAGCCTTTAGGCTGCTTCCACGCACTCTTCATCGTCGGCGTTGAAGCGGGCTAAAGGCCACGATCGGGGAGACGGTTTCCCCTGAAAGTAGTAGCAAGTCGTTGAATTCCAAGGGGCGTAACTTTCATGCGAAGTGGTGTCCCAGAATTGGGATGGGGGATTCATAGGAAGCTTCCACGGTTCTTAGAACCATGCCCACTGCCCGTGAACCGAGAACTGCGCGCACCGCAGCCTTCAGGCTGCTTCCGCGCACTCTCCACAGTCGAGGGCTGAAGCGGCCTAAAGGCCGCGGTCCGAACCGACGGTTCATGGGAAGGAGCTGAAGTTGTTGGCCATCGCTCTTCTGGTTGCTCCTGTTCAGAGTACACCGCTCACGGCAATCCCATTCCGCCGATCCCTCCCATTCCCCACGGCATTAAGGGCCTGTTCGCGGCAGGGATGCGGGCTTTTCGGATGCGCTAAACTCGGTTATGTTGTCGCAGCATCTGAAACGGATATGATCCGGCAAACGATTGTTGAAATTGAAGAGCGGCTCCGGAAAACGGAGTCGATCAAGGAAGAGAACAAGGCCGAACTGCTCGACTTGCTTTCCACGCTCAAATCCGAAATCGAACAGCTTTCCCGGACGCACGGGGAACAGGCGCAGAGCATCGCGGGCTTCACGAACGTTTCGACTCACGAAGCGATGCGCGACGAAAAGAACCCGCAGTTGACCAGGCTGGCCCTCGACGGCCTGTCCGCCTCGGTCACCGGCTTCGAGAATTCCCATCCTAAGCTCGTCGAGATTGTGAACCGAATCTGTCTGACGCTCTCGAACTTGGGCATCTGAAGTTGCATCGTTTCATGAAACCGTAACGCGCGCTGAGTGCGATTAAAACTGTCGGTCCACGAGGTCTTCTCCCTCTCTTCCCGAAGGGAGGAGAGGGCTGGGGAGAGGAGGAGCGTTGGATCGCTTCTCATGTTTCCAAGCAACCCTCTCTCCAACTTTCTCCCCCTCGTTCCTCGCGGGGAGAGAGGGAAGTCAATCGGAGTCGCTGACCGACACTTAAATCGCACCCGGCGCTCCGTCGGATTGACACAGGCCCATGCGATGTCTAGCCTGCGTGCAATCAATCGGAAAACTCGCCTGCTCAGCCCGGGACAATTGTTGTATTTGAGTTGCCTGCCTCGTGTGCCAGGCGAACCGATGAGCCAAATCAGAAACTCACCTATGACAACGCGCTCCTTCTTCGTTCAACTTCGCCGCAAACCTGATTCTACCGCGGATTTCGCGGATAAAACGCCGATGCGATCGCATCTCCATCCGCGAAATCTGTGAAATCCGTGGTCGGAACATCGGCTCAGAGATTGCCAGGAAACATTCTCTCAGCGCTTTGCCTTTGCGCGGCATTCTTCGCGATTCCGACCGCTCGCTCCGCCCCGGCCGTGCTCCTCTTTGAAGACGATTTCAATCGCGGCATTCCGGGCTGGACCGCGGTGCAGCCCACCGCCAATTACCTGGATGGCCCGCTGCGCTGGCAATACGACATCGTCAGCGAGTCCTTCCTCGAACAGAGCAACATTTACACGGATGCCGCGGACGCCTCGCCCAGCGCCACGGCGGTGATGCTAATCAATGATGCCAACGCCGGGACCAATTTCACCTACAAGGCGCGTCTGACCGCGGGCGACGACGACGCGTTCGGCCTTATCTTTGGATACCGGGACGCCAACAACTTTTATCGCGTCACCTTTACTCGCCAGCGCCGAACCGTGCCGGGTTATCCGTGGAACGGGTGGAACGTGGACCGCAAAGTCAGCAACGTTGCGACCAACCTCTTCGGCCACGGCACGCCGGACCACGTCGAATCATTTTTCAACACTCAGTATCAACCCTTCGACGTCACGATCGCGGTGACGGGCAATAATTTGTTCAGCCTGACGGTGCTGGACGATCCGGACGGCGCCAAAACCGAATACAAACTCGTGGAATCGAAACCGCTCCCAGGCCCGGTGAATGGCCGCGTCGGCCTGGTTGTCTGGGGCATGAGCGGGACGGCTTTGCGCGCGTTTCGGATTCAAAATCCGACCTTGGATCCGGTCAAAATTGTCGGCAACCCGAATGCCCTCACGAATTGGACAGCCGTCGTGCCTCCGCGGACCGATGGCAGCGGACTGGATTCCGGCAGCGGCAACGGCGGACGGCCGATCTGGTCGCTGGCGTTGGGGCCGAATGCCCTGGGCACGTTGCACGAGAACAGCGACTCGTTTGGCGGCAATGATGCCGAAGGCGCCATTGATTTCGCTGCGCCTTCCGTCATCGCCGGAAACGTCACTTGGTCCAACTACGTCATGACCGCGCGGATCATTCCGGCGGACGATGACGGACACGGCATTCTCCTGCGGTACAAGGACGAGAAGAACTTCTACCGCGTCGCGCTGCGAGCGCAGGATTCAGCGACCGGTCCGCCGCAAGGTCTCTCGATTCAGAAAGTGGTCAATGGTGTCTTTGAAGAGGTCTATCGCGACAACCCCGTCAAGTTCAGTCCGCCAAACAATGTGGCCTACGACATCACGGCGGCGGTGCTGGGGAATCGGCTGCAAATCTTGCTCGTCAGCAATCCGACGGGCACCGCGCAATCGTTTTCTTACGGGCCATTCGATCTCACCGGAGCTGCGGTGGCGAATGGTAAGATCGGGCTTTTCAGTTGGGGCATGTCGCGGACGGAATTTGATTTCGTGCGCGTTCAGGGAATCGACGGCGTGCCGCTCCAGGTGAACTCTGCCTTCGGCGCGCCAAACCCCGGCACGGGACTCCAGGCCTTCCCACCGGGCTCGACAGTCGCGGCGTCTGTGGCCAGTCCGGTTGAGGACCTGCCCGGCGTGCGGCGTGTGGTAACCGGTTGGACGGGGTTTGGGTCCGTTCCCGCGAACGGCACGGCTTCCAGTGTAAGTTTCACGCTGAACGACATTTCCGGTTTGACCTGGATCTGGCGCACGGAAGTCAAACTCGCGGCCACCGCCGGCGCGGGCGGACAAGTCACGGCGCCGACCGGCGACTGGCTGCCGGAAGGAACGAACGTCGTTGTCACCGCGCAGGCCAATCCAGGATTCGTTTTCGCCGGTTGGTCCGGCGATCTGGCTTCGGCGGAGCGCACGCTGAATCTGCGATTGAACCGTCCCTACACCATTACCGCGCGATTCGAAGCCGATTCGGACAACGACGGACTCCCGGACAAATGGGAGCAATCTAACTTCGGCGGCTTCACGGCCGCGGCGGATGGCGACGCGGACAAGGACGGAAAGAGCAATCTGGTCGAGTACCAACGCGGCACTGATCCGAATACCGCCGAAGCACTCGTGGCATCGGATGGTCTGTCGTCGCGCTGGGAAAACGTGCAGCGCGATCCGGCGTTGCCCGGTCAATGGGCGATCCGGGATTTCGGGCGCGGCTTCAAAGGCGCGTGGGAAAACAGCAACGACTTCCGGAACGCGAACGACACGAATTTCCTCGGCGCAGGTTTCTTCGTGGACAACGCCAGCTTTGAAGGGTCGCGTCTGATCATCCGGACGAATGTTTGGAATCCGGCCTGGAACGATTTCACGGCTCAAACCGTCTTTAGCGTGGGCGATAACGACGGCAACTGCGTTTATTTCCGCTACAAAGACGAGAACAACTGGTATCGCGTGACGATCCTGGGCGAGGCCAACAACGATGTCCCGGCGCGGCCAGTCTATGGCGTTTCCATCCAACGGCGCGTGAACGGCCAGTTTGCCGACCTCGCCCGCGATGCCACGATCGCGACCGATCCCCCGGACAGCGCCGGTTACAAACGCGTGCGCATCACCGTCACTGCGCAAGGCTCGAATTTTGAAGTGCGCGTTGTGGGTTGGGATGCCAAAGCCACGCCGCCGAACTGGCTGGCGGCCTCCGAAGTCGTGATTCGCTTCACCGACGACCAGTTGACGACGGGCCGGTTTGGCATCGGGGATTGGGGGCAAAGCGGTGGATCGTTGACGCCGGAGAATCCGGTCAACGCCGGCGTCCTCATCGAGAGTGTGGTGATCACGGCGGGCGGCACTGAAGTATTTCGCGAGGATTGGAGCCAGTTTCCCATCTGGCAAGCCAGTCCGTCGTTGCCGCAATTGCCGCCCGGTTGGACGCGGCCCGTGACGGGAACTCCCGCCGGCAACTGGCAAGTCAGCGCGCACGGAACCATCATGGAACTGTCGAACTACAGCACCGCCACCACCGGAACGGTCAATCAACCGAAGGCCAATGGCGAGAGCACCATTCTGCTGGCGCCTCCGCCCGGAGTGCCCAACTACTTCCTCGAACTCGGCTTTCACCCGTTCGACGACGATGGCCTCGGCTTCGTGTATGATTTTCAGGACACGAACAATTACTCGCGCGTGCTCTTCGTGAGCGAGGCGACCGGAAATACGCGGGTGCCGCAAGGCGTGAGCGTGAGCCGGAAGTCGGCTGGAGTCTGGTCAGATATCCTTGTGGGGGACAACACGTTTGTGTTTCGAAATGGCAGCCCGTTCGCCGTGGAGTTCGCCAACAACAATGGGGAGTTTCGCATGTCGGCCCGAAACGTTGATGATCCGGGCTCGGTTCGGACGTGGAGCTGGACGGGACCCGCGGCGGGTGCCACGAACCGGTTTGGGTTGACCGCCTGGGGTATGTCGGACGCACATTTCCTTTACGCGCGCGCTTACGGTTTGCCCACGCGCGGCGCCGCTGGCGGTGACCTGCGCATCAGCAAAGTTTCGCTCTCCGGCGGGAATCTCGTCCTGGAGGTTTCGAATCCAGGCGGCGCGCCTTACGCCGTCGAAACTTCCACGACGCTGGCTTCGGGGTCGTGGACCGTGATGGCCCGCGACCAGACCGGCGGGCAATGGACCACGCCGCTTCCCGCGGGCGCCCGCGCGACTTTCTATCGGCTAAGCCGTGGGCGTTAACCCGAAGATCGGAGGCTTGAATGCAAACGAACGTGACGAAACGAATGGCTAGCTCGGTAAGGACGCGTTCCACCGCGTCCCTGATATTCCCCGCCAAGCTCATCGAACGGGAGCCGGACGCGGAGAAAACCCGAGACCTCAGTGTTCCCATCGTCCCGCACCCTGTCGGCCATTTGGCTCAAGGTCTAAAGTGGGACGCAGTGGAATGCGTCCCTACCGGACGTTGGAAACGAGCCTTCACGTTGATCGAGTTGCTCGTCGTGATCGCGATCATCGCGATTCTGGCCGGCATGCTGTTGCCGGCCCTCGCAAAGGCCAAAGAGAAGGCCCGCCGCATCGGTTGCCAGAATAACACGCGCCAGATCATGTTCGCGGCGCACCTCTACAGCGATGATTATCCGGGATATTTTTACAATACCGCTACCATCGGCAGTGACGAAGCGCCACTCTCCTTCTATCCGAGATACCTTTCCACAACGAAAATCTTCGTGTGTCCGAACACCAAGAACATCGTCCGAGAGAATGTGACGAACCGCCTGGGTGAAATCATCGACCTGGGAGTCACCTCGCATGGCGACCGCGAATACAACAAAGGCGGCCATAGCTATGAGTTCTTTGGCATTTTCGAGCGTGAACACTTGAACGGGGTTCGGAAGAACCCGACCACCACGGCCTTTGCCCCAACGAAAATAGTCATAGTCCTGGATGCGGACGATGGACTGGAGCGCATTCCGGACGACGCCAACAATTCGCCGGACCCGATCAACAATCATGGAGCGAAAGGCTGGAACTGGGGTTTCGCAGACGGCCACGCGGAATGGGTCACGGCCAAACGCACCTCGGACGCGCTGCACGAAAGCTGGATGACCACCGGCGTCGGGACCAAGCCGTACGGAGAGCGGTGAACGGAGTGTGGAGCGTTTGAGGCGTGGAGTGTTGAAGCGTTTCCGACAGAGTTTCACGCCTCAGGGGAACAAAGATCTCAGTCCAGGAAAGCGGGTGCACCAATTCTCCGACTTCTTTGTTCTCTTCGTTGCCTTTTGTTAAAAACTCAGAAGCCAACGAAGTGAACAAGGCCGGACTATTCCTCCGGCGGCGGAGGGGGCGGAGGCTTGTGGATGAGTTTCTTCAGCTTCGGGCCGAATTGCTGAAGCACCGTGCCCAGGATGATCACCAGGGCGATGGGGAGCACGATCAAGTTGAAAAAACTTTGCGCGGATTCTTTCGCTTCTTCCTTCTTCTTTTCCCGCACCGCGCCGGCCGGGCGGCTATGCGTTGTGGATCCGCCTTCGGCTTCTCCTTGATCTCCTGAATCCGCTTTGCCACCGCGGGATTCTTCGCAGGTTAGCCTGGCCGCATCTTCCTTGCCCGAGGTCTTGCTGCCTGGTTTTCGTTTGAGTTCCTCTTGCGCTTTTTGTCGTCGCCGCCGCAGATATTTCGGCCCGAAAATCGCGATCGCGAGGAAAGCCACAACCGACAGCGAGATCATGACAATCTTCTGGATCATCTCGCGCCGGCTGGTCTGGGCTTGCGCTCCGACGCGTGCCTCGCGCTCCTTGATCGCGGCGCGAAGATCGCCCGCCACGCGGCCCACCCCATCGCAGAATTGGAACAGGCGCTTTTCTTTGACGTTGGGTTCGCCGCCAATCCATTCCTCGCCAAAACGGCCGTCGGCAAATCTTTCTTCCAACGCGAATCGGGTTCCGGGAATCGCAGAGCCGGGGCCAGGCCGCCAGCCCCAGACGGCGGTTTCCTCTTCGGCATTCCGAGCGGAGGCGCGCGTCAGCCCGGACGGAGGGTTATCTCCTCCTTCGGTGCCCTCTCGGATTTCGCAGACTTCCACGGGAGTCTCGACGCCAGCGATTTCACACGGGCCGTGGTCAAACCAGGCAAAAACGCCGAAGGGCTTCAGGTCGTCTTTCTTGGTGGACAGCCTCAATTCGTTGAAGATGGGGCGCGTCAGGACAAATCTGTTTGCCCTGGGTGAACCCGGCCAGCGCGCGGCAGATCGGCGCGTGCTTTTGGTGCGCTTCGCCAATATCACCCGAAGTGCCATCCTCCGTCGTGGGAACTTCAACGAAGTCCAGGGAAATCTGCTCGAAGACCGGCTTGTGAATCTCCTCCGCCACGGCCCGGATGTTCGCTTGAAGCTGAAGGGCGAAGCGGAGAGCGACCTCGGATTGATTGAACTGAATGAAAAAGGAATCGCCAAACCGGCCGATCTCTTCGCCCCCTTTCATCTTCACCAACAGATCTCGAACGACAGTGGCGTGACGCTGGATGAGCGTGAGATTGTCGGCTTCCGACTGGGTTGAACGGCAACTAACCGAGACGAACAGCAACGTTCGCCGCTCGGTGGAGCCGGGCCGGAGGCACCTGGGGCACAGTTTCCGAGGGTTGCTCCATAAGCTGTTTCATCCGGATTTGTGTCTTTGCATCTTACGTTCCTGCCAATCCGGGAAGCCAGTCCGAATCTATCAGGTTTCAGCCGATGTGTCTAGCAAGCATCTCGGCCTGTGGAGGTTTCGCAAACACTGCTCTCGCGTGCCTCTCAGAGTTTGCCAACTCTGAGCGTGTCTCAAATGTGGACGGGCAAACAGACAGCCTGTCCGAATTCTGGCTGCCTCCCGGGTTAGTGGCCTGAAACGCCTACAAAAGCGGTAGGGCAGTCCTGCCGGTCTGCCGTATGTGGTTAGTGTCGGTACGGACGGATTCCACTCCATCCCTGATTAATCCTTGTGGCGTCCCTTGAACGGAGAGACGGACAACGGAAAAACCAGGAGCCTCCGTTGGCCCATCGTCTCCTCCTGGGCGGTAGTCTGCCTCAAGGTCTGATTTGGGACGGAGTGGAATCCGTCCCTACCACGTACGGAGCTCCGCCCCACCAGTGGCGGACTCGATTACCGGATTACTCTTGTCGCGCCTTTGATAGAAGCTTACTGTCGCGGGCAACGTGGACGGTTCGGAGATTGGCAAAGCAGCGCCAAAACCGTTACTAAGAAACGAATGGCTAGCGTCGCCGAACAACTTCGGGAAGCGCGAGAAAAACGCAAACTGACCGTTTGCGACGTCGCGGCTGCGACGAAAATCCGAACGGATCATGTCCGGGCCATGGAGGAGGGAGACTACCGGGTCTTCGCCGCCGCCGTGTATATCAAGGGCTTCGTTCGAAGTTACGCCAATTTACTCAAGCTCGACACTTCCAAGGTCATGGCCGACCTGGATGCCGAACTCTCGGCTACGAAGGAGTTCAGCGAACCTTCAAGCCTGGCCGGAAGCCCGCGAGGACTGGTTGACGCGGTCATGCTTTGGGCGTCCAAGCTGAACTGGCAACTCGTCATCGTGCTGTTCGGAGGGGCGCTGATTCTGGCTCTGGGATTCTGGAGTTATCGTGCCTGGCAGCGATACCAGACCGCAGACCCGCTCTCCGGACTGGGGCCGGGACTTTATCAGCCGCCGCGAACCAATGTCGGCGAGGTGCTGCCGCTCCCCCGGCCAAACGAATGAGTTAGCGTCAAACGTCAAACGTAAAACGTAAGTGACGTGAGACGTGCGTGAAGTTGCGTTTTACGCATTACGTTTTACGTTTTGCGCATTACGGTTGCCTTCCGCCAATCGCATCCCTTAAGTTCCCGGCCCAGTGACGAAAACTTTCGACAACGCTGATCCAATTCGCGTCGGCCTCGTGTCGCTCGGCTGCGCCAAAAACCTGGTCGATGCCGAAGTGATGCTCGGCTCGCTGATCAAAGACGGATTTGAAATCACCAACAACGCGGCGAACGCCGATGTGGTGATCGTCAACACTTGCTCGTTCATCGACTCTGCGCAGGAGGAGAGCGTCGATGCGATCCTGGAATCCGATGCGTTGCGCCAGGCGAGAAATCCGGGGCAGGGATTGATCGTGTCCGGCTGTTTGCCGCAACGGTTCCGAGAGGAATTGCCGAAGTTGCTGCCCGAAGTCGATGCGTTCATCGGGATCGATCAAGTGGCGCAGATTTCGGAAGTGGTCCGCGCGGCTTTGGCCCGGCGAATGGCCCGGCTTCAGGAAGCGGAGGCCGGGATTCTCACTCCCAGTCCTAATCTTAATCCTACTCCTAAGCTTACCCCTAAGCTTACTCGACGAGGGGACGACCTCGAGGGGATTAGGAGTAGGAAAACGGGGCGTTCTGAAATCGCGGTTGGTGCGGCGTCGATGAAAGCGGAAGGCGGGTTCGCGCATACATCGCGCGTTGCCATCCCTCTCGAAGCCCTCGTTGCTGTTCAACCGCGCCCGAAATACATTCCGGATTACGCCACGCCGAGATTTCGGCTTACCCCCCGGCACTTTGCCTACGTCAAAATCGCGGAGGGCTGCAATCATCCTTGCAGTTTTTGCACGATCCCAAGGATGCGCGGCTCGCACCGCAGCCGGCCCCAACGCGATCTTGTTGAGGAAGCCCGGCGTCTAATCGCGGATGGCGTCAAAGAACTGAATCTGATTTCGCAGGATTCCACTTACTACGGCCTGGATTTGCGCCCCAATCGAATTGGCTCCATCGCAGCGCCGGATAATTTCAAAGCCGCGGCCCGTGCCTTGCCCGTCGGCGCGGCGACCTTGTGTACCTTGTTGCGCGCGCTGAATGATTTGCCGGGCGAATTCTGGATCCGGCTGCTTTACACCCATCCGGCGCACTGGACCGACGAATTGATCCGCACGATTGCCGCATGCCCGAAAGTCGCGCGCTACGTGGACATGCCGCTGCAACATATCCACGACAACATGCTGGAACGGATGCGCCGCGAAACTTCGCAGCAATATATTCGCGACCTGATCGCCAGAATCCGGGCCGGCGTGCCGGGAATCGCGCTGCGAACGACTTTCATCGTCGGATTCCCGGGCGAGACCGAGGCTTATTTTGAAGCGCTGTTGGATTTTATCCGCGAAACGAGGTTTGAGCGTCTGGGCGTGTTCACGTATTCGAAGGAGGACGGAACCCTGGCCGCCCGCATGATGAGTCAGGTGCCGGAACGGATCAAAAAGCAGCGCCGCCGCCGCGCCATGGCCGAGCAGTTGCGCGTGGCCCGCGCCGTTTCGCAGTCCTTTGTCGGGCGCGAGATTCGAGTGCTCGTCGAACGCAAGGCGACGGAAGCCGACCTTCACAAGGCGAATGTCTCGTCCTGGGAACACGGACTGATTCGCAGCGGCCAGAAGGCGGGCCAGGCCTTGAAGGGAACTTATTTGATCGCCCGCGGCGAGGCGGACGCGCCGGATATCGATGGCCGCGTTTATGTGCGCGGACGGTTGCTGTTAGGCGAATTCGCGGATGTCAAAGTCGTTGGCCACACCGATTACGACTTGATCGCGCAGCCGGCCGCAGAAAGTAATCAGTGATCAATATTCAGTAATCAGTTACAGAGGGCCCGCAAGCAGCGATCGACTATTTGCCCATTTAGCTCATTTAACCCATTTAACCAGTTAACCTTGTTGTAACACCTGACGCCTTTGTCTGCCGTGCTGCCTTGCTGGTGATTATAGATGAACCTTCCCAACCGGCTCACTTTGGGACGCCTGGTCCTGACGGTCGCCTTCCTCGGTGTCGTCTTCTGGAGTTTTCCTTTCTCGAATACGTGCTCGCTCGTCCTGTTCGTCGTGGCCAGCGTCACCGACATTCTTGACGGACGAATCGCGCGGCGCCATCGGCTCATTACGGATTTCGGCATCTTGATGGATCCGCTGGCGGACAAAATCCTCATTTGCTCGGCCTTCATCGCGTTTGTTGGGCGCGAGCAAGTCGCCGCCTGGATGGTGGTGATCATCGTGGCACGCGAACTGGCGATTACGGGCTTGCGGTTGCTGGCGGCATCGAAACAAGTCGTTCTGGCCGCGGAAGGCTACGGCAAACATAAAACGTTCTCGCAAGTCATCGCGATCATCTCGGTGCTGGTGCTGGCCAGCTATCCCGAATGGGGTGAGTGGGGCAAATGGCTTTTCCACGGGTGGGTGCCAGCGTTTGCGGAGCTGGCGAAATGGGTTGCGGTAGCGTTGACACTGGTTTCGGGAGCGCTTTATCTCTCCCGCAACCGCAACCTCTTCCTTAAGGATCTATGAACGCTCCGGTAGGGACGGATTCCACTCCGTCCCTGACTCTACTCCGTTATCGAAGGAGCGATTCCAGGGACGCGGTGGAACGCGTCCTTACCTGTTCGGGACCTGTGCGCAGGGTTCCGAAACCATGGAAGCTTCCCGAGACCGCGGCCCTTTCCGCATGAAGCGGCTGGTTGTTTTCATCGCGCAGGGATTCGGCGTCGGCCGATCACCCGTCGCGCCGGGAACGATCGGGTCGGTGCTTGGATTGGCTTGGTTCGCCTTCTTGATTTCGCCGGCGAATTCTCTCCTCTTCGCTTTGGGATTGATTCTTAGCTTTGGGCTGTCCGTCCTGGTTACGGGGAGGGCGGAACAGGAATTGGGACAAAAGGATCCCGGCTCCATCGTGCTTGATGAAATCGTTGCCGTGCCGGCGTGCTTCGCCATTTGGATCATCGTGGCGTGGCGCCAAAGCGGACATTGGCCGGACGCCGGATTTTTCTTTCGTTCGGAGAAGTGGCTGACCGTGCTCGGGGTGCTGGCCGCGTTCCGGGCATTCGACGTGCTTAAACCGTGGCCCGTTCGGCAGGCGCAGAACTTGCCGGGCGGCTACGGCGTGACGGCGGACGATGTTCTGGCCGCTGTTTACGTGAATCTCTGTGTCCTGGGCGTTTATTTCATTCAGCCGAATTGGCTGCTATGAGAAGGGGATGTGTCATCTTCACGCGTTTTGCGTGGAAATGATCACGCGCACTGCTTCGCGTTAAATCGGTTAAAAGGTTAAATCGTTAAAAAAGTGGTTGAGATCGGGTGAACCACAGTCAGCGGGCGTTCGCGCGCGCCGTGACAATTCTCCACGCTGCGGCGAGCCAGGCGAAACCTCCCCCATTTAACCTATTTAACCCATTTAACGATTTAACGTTTCAACAGCGCTACGCCTCCGTGGCACTGACGCGCTAAATACTTTTTTACCGAAATAGAATTGACACTCTGATTCGTTTGATTAGAGTGCAGCGACCGTTACCCAGTAATAACCGAAAAAACTATGAACCATGTTTTCCGCAAATACAAAGTCGGGGCTTTCACGCTCATCGAGCTGTTAGTCGTTATCGCCATCATCGCCATCCTTGCCGGTATGCTCCTTCCTGCGCTCGCCAAGGCCAAAGCCAAAGCGCAACGCATCAAATGCGTCAACAACCTGAAGAACGTCGGGTTGTCCTTCCGCATTTTCGCCACCGATAATGGCGACCGCTTCCCGATGAGCGTCAGCACCAACGAAGGCGGCTCTTCCGAATTCGCCGTCGCCGCCAGTGCGACCGCCATTCCTGAAGTTTGGCGCCACTACGCCGCGATGTCCAACGAGTTGAGCACGCCGAAGATCATCGTCTGCCCGGCGGACGGATCGAAGACCGAAGCCACGAACTGGACGGTGCATCTCACACTCTTGCGTAACAAGGCCACGAGCTTCTTCGTTGGACAGGATGCCGATGAGACGCGCCCGCAATCGTTGCTCGCTGGTGACCGGAACATCACCAATGGCGGCGGCACGCATATCGCGCGAACCGACATGGACAAGTCCCAGGTTATCAAGCTCGGCACGAACCATACTTCAACCATCGGCGCTGGTTGGTCGAAGGATTTGCACCAGAATCAAGGCGACGTGGCCCTGGGCGACGGCAGCGTGCAGCAGATCAGCACGGCTCGCTTGAAGGACCAACTGAAGACCTCCGACAGCGACAATACGCTGGCTTTCCCTGGTCAATCTCCGAAGTAACCGGACTTCCGGCTTAGCTTTCACAAAGGCATCCGCAAGGATGCCTTTTTTGTTTCGAGTGAATCCGGTAGGGACGGATTCCACTCCGACCCCAATTAAACCTTGAGGCGGACCAATGCCAGAAAAGTGACGATGGGACTACTGAGACCCCAGGTTTTCTCGTCCTCCACTCTCCGCTCAACGCACGCGCCAAGGAGTGTCCAGGGACGCGGTGGAACGCGTCCGGAACGCGTCCCCACCGAAACTACTGTGCAGACCGTGGGATTGACGACAGATCGACCGGAGAACCGTAGCGCAGATTTCCAATCTGCTGTCTCGCCGATTTGCAATCGGCAGGGCGCCAGCCAATCCCAGCGCGCTCGGACCGTGAGCCGCCCCGCAGAGTGCAACTCTGCGATACGGCAGAGTGCAACTCTGCGCTACGAGCTTTGTCGCCCATCCTACGGACCAAGCAGTAAGCTTGGCGCGAACCATCTTGCCAACGTTAACTGTCACCTCGCGGAAGCAGTCAACTTGATGATCTGATCGAGACGCGTATTCGGTTGGAAGCCGACCGTCCGAAGGAGCTTTTCGACCACGGGCTTTCGGCGTTGCATGTCCTGGAATCCAGCCGCGTAGGCTTCGCTGTAAGGAACAAATTCAATTGGTGATTTGGATTTCAACACTCGCACGACCAGCTTCGCCAAATCCCCGATGCGGATCTCTTCCGTGCCGCCGATGTTGAAGACGCCCCCTCTGGCTTCGGATGATTGTTGCAGGCGGATCAGCGCCTCCACCGTATCGACGACGTAGCAAAAGCATCGAGTCTGCTGTCCGTCCCCAAATACTTTCAGGGGCAAGCCCGCCTTTGCCGCGGCGATAAAGCGGGGCAAGACCATGCCGTAACGCCCAGTCTGTCGCGGGCCGACAGTGTTAAAAAGTCGCGCGATCACCACGGGCAGACTTTTTTCCTGCGCGTAGGCCAGTGCTAGAAACTCGTCCATGAGCTTCGAACAGGCGTAGCTCCAGCGCCCCAGAAAAGGCGGCCCAATCAGCAAATCGTCTTCCTCGTTAAACGCCGCCTTCTGGCTCTTGCCATAAACCTCCGAAGTGGACGTCAACAGGACAGGGACGGATTTCGCGCCGGCGGCCTGCAAGATCACTTCCGTCTCGTGCAGGTTAGTTTGAATCGTGCGAATAGGCGAGTGGACCACCAATTCCACGCCAACCGCCGCAGCCAGGTGAAAGATGAAGCTGGCGTTCGCGATGACGGCGTCGAGGTCCCCGCACTCGGAAACCTTCGCGCGAATGACACGAATATCCGGGTGGGAGATCACCGCCTGGAGGTTGTCCAGGCTCCCGGTTGAACAATCGTCAATGACGGTGACGGCGTTGCCTTCGCGCAACAGCCGCTCGACCAGATGCGATCCGATGAACCCGGCGCCGCCGGTGACAAGTATGTGAGTTTTCAGTTGTCAGTTGTCAGTTGTCAGTTGTCAGTGGTCAGTGGTCAGTGGTCAGTGGTCAGCTAATCGAGTTAATCAGACCGTTCACGACGCGACCAACTTCCGACGTTCGCGCGAGCAAGCTCTCGGTCTGGCTATTATCGAGATAACCTAACCGTTGGGCGATGATTAACTGGGTCTCGGATTCCAGCAGAGAACCGTGAGCAACGCGGAGTCCCCGGACAAACTCGTTCGGCGTTCTTCGGCCTTGGCCCTCCGCGATGTTGGACGGAACCGAAACCGCCGCGCGTCGAACCTGGCTGGTCAATCCGTATATCTCGCGTTGCGGAAACTGATTGGTCGCCTCATAAACGGCAACTACCAGGTCAATCCCCTTTTGCCAGGCGATAAGGTCTCGGTAATGCATGATCTTCATATTTTCCTCCTTGATGTATTGTTTGATGTCGTTTGCCAGTCCACCTCCAGGCGGCTAGCAATTCGCGACCTTTCTTGCCCAGAACGCTCGCCACTGGCAACTGAAAACTGACAACTGGCAACTGGCAACGGTTCACTCCAGCGCCTTTACCACCGCTTCCGCCAACTTCTGACGGTACGCAGGGCTGGCGATGAGGCGCGCTTCGTCCGGGTCGGACAGGTAGCCGCCTTCGAGCAAAACGGCGGGGCGATTTTGCTCGCGCAAGACCGTCATGAATCGCGCGCGCTTGATGCCTCGATCGTTCCGTTCCACCAGTTGCACCATGGCGTGGTGCAGGCGGACGGCGAGTTGAAGATTCTGTTCGTCAAAGTCGTTGTTCGGAAAAATCATGGCAGGCACGTCTTTGAACTGGCGGACCAGATTGGACGGCATGCCCGTTGGGGTCAGGCAGTAAGTCTCCAGTCCGTGGTGCTCCGGCCGGGCCGATTGGGCATCGACCGAGTTAAAGTGCAGGCTCACGAACAAGCTGGCGTTCGCCTGTTCGGCGATGCGCACGCGTTCGGCGATGGGCACATCGACATCCGAAGTGCGCGTTAACACGACGCGCCAGCCTTTGGCATTCAGAAGCGGCTTCGCTCGAAGTGCCCAGTCCAGGGTGTAATCTTTTTCAAACCCCGTTTTGAGCACGCTTCGGGCGCCGGTTTGCTCGCCGCCATGGCCCGGATCGAGAACAACGATGCGACGCCCATCCAATCTCGGTCCCGAAGAAGCGAGCAGCGGCGCGAAATTCTTCCGCAAATCCAGCGTGTGGAGGAACGGGAGGCCGTCGCTCAACTGCGGGACAAAGCCCAATGCCAGCGCCAGCCCGTTCCAGTACGCGACGCGGCTGCCGATGGTGAGCGAGAGCACGCCGTTGGTGCTGCGGCATTGGAATGTCGCTCCCCAGCCGTTGTCGAAGCGCTTCGGCGCTTCCAGGCCGTTCAGGCGATTCCAGTTTTCGAGCGCGACCCAGCCGGTGGTGGGGAGCGATCGAGCTTCCGGACGTTTCGAGTCTGCAACGTCGATTGGCGTGGACACCGCAGGAAGCGCGTTCGATGACGCAGCCTGAAAGCCGCCCCCGGCTCGCGTTGGCGTAGAGAATCGCAGTGCAACCTGGCGGGTGGCGTTCGTGCCTGAAGAACCCTCCGGCGGCGGCAGTTTCAAGGGTTGAACTGCCGGCGCCGGAGGCAAGGTCGTTCCCAAGGGGGTGATTCTTGGAGCTGTTTTCGGCGGACTGGGACACGCGGTCAGAAAGACGAGCGCCGCCATCAAGGCAGCGAACAACCAGGGCTTCGGCACGCGGACATTTTGCGTACGATGACTCTCGACTCAAGCAGATGTTTCGTCGATGCGTCAGTGAAGGTGGGACGAGGCTTATAGCCGAGCCAATGCCATCGAGGAACGGCTCGGCTATAAGCCTCGCCCCACCTTACAGTATACCTTAGCACCTTAGCTGGGAGGGACACTGAACTCAGTAACCGGGCTGTGATCCGGCGTTGCTCGCCACACCCGCAACAATGGCCACTCCTGACGAAGTGCCCAACCGGTTGGCGCCGGCGGCGATCATCGTCAGCGCCGTTTGCGTGTCGCGGATTCCGCCAGCCGCTTTGACGCCGAACTTCGCCCCCACAGTTTCCCGCATCAATTTCACGTCCTCGACCGTGGCACCGCCTGGACCGAAGCCGGTCGAGGTCTTCACAAATTGCGCGCCGGAATCGAGCACGATCCGGCAGGCCGCGACCTTTTCCTCCGCGGTCAGATAACCGGTTTCCAGAATGACCTTCACGGGACGTTCGTCCGCCGCCTCCACAACGTCCCGCAACTCGCGAAGCACGTACGCGTGATCGCCCTCTTTGAGGCGCCCAAGGTTGAGCACAACGTCGATCTCGTGCGCTCCGTTGTCGATGGCGACCTCGACTTCGTACCGTTTCGCGTCCGGATCCACTGCGCCAAGCGGAAAGCCGATCACGGTGGCGACCTTTACAGCGCTTTCTTCGAGGAAGGCGCGCGCTTCCACGATTCGCGAACCATTCACGCACACGCAATGAAACCGGTGCTGACGCGCTTCGGCGCAGAGTTTTTCAATGGCGGCGCGCGTCGCGTCCGGCTTGAGCAATGTGTGTTCGATGTGCGGAGCGATGTCTTTTGCAGTCATCGGAGCGATTATGAAACTTCAAACGAAGCCTTCGCGGGTAGGGCGGTGCTGCTGCGCCGCCGTATCGACACAAAACCATCTGCGCGGCAACGAAGCCCTACCGCGCTCAGGGGAAGCTTCCTCGGCTTCAGAACCATCCACACGGTCCATGAACTGGTAAGGCGTTCCACCGGGTCCCTGAAATTGTCTTTTTGAATTGCAGAATAAAGTCAGGGACGGAGTGATCCGCGTTTCGCGAAGCGAACGTTCTATCTGGGGAAACCGATGGCGGGGCTTGGGAAGCCCATCCGTCCCTGCCAAATTCATGAGAAGTCGGGGTAATGGAAGGAATGGCCGCGTCGCCGTCACGACTTCGGCAGCAAATCTGCCACCAGAGATTTCTCTTCCTTCAATTCATTGACCGTGGCGTCGATCTTGGCCCGGCCAAACTCGTTGATCGGCAAACCTTGGACAATTTCAAGCTTCCGTCCGGTGCTCCGGATGGGGAAGGACGAGATCAGTCCTTTTTCAATGCCATAGCTGCCGTCCGAGCAAATACACACGCTGTGCCACTCGCCGGCCGGCGTGGGGTTGACGATGGAGGAAACGCTATCAACGATCGCATTGGCCGCGCTGCCGGCGCTGGAGGCCCCGCGCGCCTTGATGATGGCCGCGCCGCGCTGCTGGACGGTGCTGATGAATTCGCCCCTCAGCCACGCCTCGTCTTTGATCACCTCGGTCGCGGGCGGGCCTTGGATCTTGGCGTTGTAGAAATCAGGGTATTGAGTCGAGGAATGGTTCCCCCAGATGGTGAGGTTGGTCACCTGGGTGACATCCACGCCGGCCTTCCGCGCCAACTGGGATTTGGCGCGATTCTCATCCAGGCGCGTCATGGCGTGCCAGCGTTCCCGCGGCACATCAGGCGCATTGCTCATGGCGATGAGACAATTCGTGTTGCACGGATTCCCAATGACGAGGATCCGCACGTCGCTGGCGGCGTTCTTCTGGATGGCCTGGCCCTGGCCGATGAAGATCTTGCCGTTGATGCCCAGCAAATCCTTTCGCTCCATGCCCGCCTTGCGCGGCACGCTTCCCACGAGCAGCGCCCAGTTCACGCCGCGAAATCCTTCTTCAAGGCTCGCGGTCGGAACAACGCCTTTGAGCAACGGGAAAGCGCAATCGTCCAGCTCCATCACCACGCCGTTGAGCGCGGGGAGGACCGCTTCAATCTCGATCAGATGCAGAATCACCGGCTGGTTCGGTCCGAACATGGCGCCCGAGGCGATGCGAAACACCAGCGCGTAACCGATCTGGCCCGCGGCGCCAGTCACGGCGACACGAAGAGGAGTCGTGCTCATAGGTTCAAAGAACGCGCAGTATAAGAGCGGCGTTTTTGGCGACGCAACGCAAATTCGAGATCACCAATTGTGGCCCTACAGTAGCATGTTGCACAGTTCGAGAAGTGTGCACGGGGGAACACAGCATTGCTTTCTGACACCGCAGAGACATTTCCCGAAACCGGAGCGCGGCATTCATGCCGCTTGCGCGCCAATCACGGCCGGACGTTGCATTTGACCAGAGCGTGCCCGTCGATCCGAACGTTGGAGCGGCATAGATGCTGGGCTCCTTCCGAGAAGCTTTTGAAGCCGCCGTGCTCCAGAACGAAGCGCCGAAATTCAAAATCGTCATTTGAGATTTGAAATCGGCCGGCGCTTGCAGTCCTATTCAGCCGCTCGCGCTTTGCGCTTATGAACAAGATTCAAACCCAGTTTGAAGGACTGCTCACCGAATACTTTGACAGCGTGCTGGAGGACCATCCGACTTATGCAGCCTTCGTCGGCCTCAAGGAGGGGGAAGGCAAACTGGCAACGGCCGGACTGGACTTCGAACAAAAGCAGGAGAATCGGCGGCGCCGAACGCTGGCCGCGCTCGAGTCCATTTCCCCGCGTGATCTCACGAACGAACAGCATCTGGACCGACTCGCTCTCCGCAGTCAAATCTTGCGCGAAAGCGAAGATTTCCAGCGCGGCCGTCATCGGCTCGATCCGAATGCCGCCGACCAGGTCCTGAACATTCTCCTTCACGAGCTGATTCGCAGCGAGGACGAGCCCAAGCGCGCGGCGCGCAATGTGCGCTCGCTGCTGGACCGGGCGCCACAATTCCTCGATCAGGCCGCCGGGTTGATCGACCGGCCCGAACCAGTTTGGCGCAAGATCATGACGCAAACCGCCGCCGGCGCACCCAGTCTGCTTGAGGCCGTGAAGGTCTTTCTGGCTCGCGTCGAACCTTCGCCGGGCGATGCGCGCCAGATCGATTCAGCCCAGAAGTCCATTGTGAAGTATCGCGATCGAGTTTCGGCGCGTCCGCTCGCGAACGAAGGATCGTTTGCCGTGGGCACGCCGATTCTTCAGCGCCGCGTGCGCGATGAACTGGGATTGGACTACACTCTCGGCGAGATTGAGACTTTGGCGCAAAGCGAAATCGTTCGTGTGGGCTCGCGGTTGCGCGAAGCCTGCCGCAAGTTGGGTCCGAGGAAGAGGTTTGAGGATATCATCGATGAAGCCCGCTCGCGCTGGAATCCCGGCCCCGACCTGGTGGCGATTTATCGCGCGCAGACGAAGAAGTTGGTGGCGGCATTCAAATCCGCAAAAGCGGTGTCGTTTCCTCCCGGCGAGAGCCTCGAAGTGCGGTTGGTTCCGGAATTCATGCGGCACCTCTTCCCCACGGCGGCTTACAGCCAGCCGGGCGCTTTCGAGAAACGGCAGCGGGGAATCTTTTGGGTGAACGACCTGAGCGTGACGAAGAAAACCGAAGCGGAGAAACGCGCCGAGCGCGCGCAGCATTTCGGGTTGAGCCTGACCTGCGCGCACGAGGCTTATCCCGGACATCATCTGCAATTCGTCACGGCCAATCGGCATCCGCGGCGCTGGCGCCGGTTGTTCGCGCACGCGGTGTTTTACGAAGGCTGGACGCTCTGGTGCGAACAGATGATGGTCGATTTGAAGATCGACCGTTCGCCCTGGCTGGGGGTCCAGCAGCTTCACGATGCGCTGTGGCGATGCCACCGCATCCTGGTGGATTTGCGGCTGCAAACGGGTCGTTACACCTACGCGCAAGCCGTCGGCCACATGCAGAGGCATTTGGGCTTCACGCGCGCGCGGGCCGAGGCGGACGTGAATTGGTACACCGGCCAGCCAGCGGTCCCGATGAGCTACTGGCTGGGCCGATTGGAGAACGAACGCCTGCGCCAACGCCTGATGAACGGACGCGGCTGGCGTTTGCAGAAATTCAACGATTGGCTGTTGAGCTTTGGAACGCTGCCCCAGGCCTGGCTGGAAAAATACGGGCTCGACTAGATTCTTGGGAAGCTTCCAAGGTTCTGAAATCACGCATTCTGACCATGAACGGTAGGGACGCGTTCCACCGCGTTCCACCGCGTCCCTGATCAGTACCTTTCGATCGCTAAACAAAAGTCAGGGACGGAGTGGAATCCGTCCCTACCGTTCATGGGAAGGATTTCAGATTGCGGAGGCAGAGCCTCCTGGCGTGGACGCCTCAATAGGAATACGTGACCGAGACCTGCGCGAGTCCCCAGTCGCGGCTCCGGTAAAGTTTCTCGAACGGTTTGATATCCGCTTCCACCGCAGCGTAGCGGCTGAAATAGGCCCCCCCCCCACGACCTTGACTGACCAGCGCTCCCCTTGCCGACGCAGACCGAGGCCGACCTGAACCGTTTCCAGCGCCGGGGCAGCGACGTTGAAAAGCTGCGGATTGTCTATCTCGCCATTGTCCTGGTAATACCGTCCGAACACGCTCAGGAACCACGTTTGCTCCCAATCGTATTCGAGCGTGGCCGCGAATGAGAACGCGTGAAAATTTGGCTCTTCGACGGAAAAACCTGTAACCGAACGCAGCACCCAGCGCTCGGCGACGGCGCAATTCATGGAACCTTGATACGAAAAGCGCGGTTCGCGTTCCGTTGTGGCCACCACCTGGAATTCGTTGAGTGTCCGGATCCGCCGAGTGAGCACGTTCTCCAGGGCCAGCCGGCCGCCGGCGGTGTGGAGCCGGTCGGGACTGCGAAGGAGTTCCGTGCCAATCTGAGGCGGAGGGAGCACGACGATTTCGTAGCCGGACGGAACGTTGCCCTGGCTGTAGAGGGCATCGATCTGGAGAAAGGCCGTGGCGGGCTGGTATTCCCAACGAAATCCGGCCGAGAGATTGTAACCGTTGGGATTCACCGCTCGGTATCCCCGAACGTCCGAGTAGTACTGCCGGTAGTATTCGTTCAGCCACAGCGTGCGGTAATTGACGTATCCGTCGTAATAGCCGCCCGATCCCAGCAGCGACAGCGACGGAGTGACCTTCCGCTTCAACCCGCCTTGAACCGCGACGCGATGCTCGCTCAGGTCCGCAGCCTGGCTGATGATGTCGAAATCGGCGGGTTGATAGTCCAGGTCAAGCGTGCTGTAGGACAAACTCAAATTGAGATCCAGATTACGGCGCGTTTGTCGGTAAGCCGCGGAGCTGTCTGTAAGATTGATTCCGGAAGTCCAGAGCCCCTCGGAGTTCACCTCGAACAGATGGTTCGCCGAACTCGGCATCGAACTCTCTGCGGAAGAAGAATCCGGCAGTCCGTCCGTGGCCGCGAGAAGTTCAGAGTCCGATATGGAAATCAGAGCCGCGCAAACAGCCAGCGTCGCGCGTCGTGGAGCCGAGGAAATCATCCGAGCGATAGAAGCCTCACGTCACTGCGCACAGGCGCTGCAACCCACGGCCCGGGCGCCGCCCGAAAACATCGATCCTGGCTCAGTCTGCAGCCACATCTTGGATTGATAGACGAAGGCGCCGGAATCATTGAACAGCATGTTCGGCTTCGACACGAGCCGTTGTTGAAAGGCTGGCACCGAAGAGCAACCGCAGAGCATCGGCAAGCCGACCCCCGCGATGACCAGCGACAATCCCCTCTTCACTCGCCGCATCCACGGTCTGGTCAGTAAACTCGGCGCAGCGTGGCTGATTTTTCTTCTTCCTCTCCCCGCGAGGGACGAGTGGGGAGAGGACCGAGGAGAGGGGTTACTTGCAGATTCAAGCATGATTCTAAGACTCATAATCTGAATTCCACAGCAGTCGGCGGGATCAGAACTGCCTGATCCTCGCTTTAACCTTGTAACGATTTAACCGCGGTGCTGGTGGACGAAACTCGTCGACTATTTCTCCGCCTTATCCAGTTTTTGTTCGATGCGTTGCAGCCGCCGGTCGATGTCATCGAGTCGCTTCTGCGTGTCGGAGCTGTGTTCCCGATGCTGGACGTTGATCAGCGGCGGCACCGCTACGCAGCCGCTGAAGGCAACGATAGAAATGAAACCGAGCAAAAGATAGAACGCTGCTTTCTTCATGTTGGACCACTAAGTTGATTCATTCAAACAAACAAGCTTCACGCGTCGGCTGGAGCGTGTCATTCCATGAATCCTCTGGCAACTGGGAAAGGGTTTGAAATTTGAAAATTCTCGTGCCGTCGGCAACCCGAGTGTCTATGGTCATTTGCGCATCATGGATCGACGACGCAGCGCGATGAGGTGGCCAGGACCGATGTCCCTGGTCTGGACTTTCGCAATCCTTCTTCCGGCCAGCGCGCCATTGCGGGCGTGGGGCGCGCCTGCCTCTTCAGATCATGTTCTCCCTCTTGTGCTCGGCCCGCAGACGGCGTCCCACGCCGAGGCGGATTCAGGAGAAACTCTGTTGGGCGAACTCAACTGCCTTGCGTGCCACACAGCCAGCGGCACGGTCAAAGCTCGCGTAGCTTCGCGGCCATCTCCGATCCTTGGCGCAGAGGGCCTGAGGATCACGCCGCAGTATCTGCGCGCCTTCTTGACCGCGCCGCACAACGAAAAGCCCGGTACCACGATGCCGGACTTGTTGCACGGCATGGACGCGTCGGCGAAATCCGAAGCCGTCGAAGCGTTGGTTCACTACCTGATCTCGCTCTTTCCGTCCGCAGCTTCGACTCCCACCGGGGCCGATCCGTTGAAGATGCAACAAGGGCGGCGGCTGTATCATCAAGTCGGCTGCGTCGCGTGTCATGCCCCGCACGAAGTGGCCTCGGCTTTTCGTCCCGGAATGAACGGTGATCGGTCATCTGCGAGTCCCAACGCGCTGGCGAATCTGGCCTTGTGGCAGGCTGCTTCCGTTCCGCTCGGAGACCTGGCCAAGAAAACCACGGTCGAAGCGCTGGCCAAGTTTCTGGTCAATCCCTTTCAGTTTCGGCCCTCCGGTCGAATGCCGTCGCTGAATCTGAACGAAGCGGAAGCCAGCGCGATCGCGATTTACCTCCTCCGCGAGCAAGCTCCCGGCCTGTACGATCCTACGGCCACACTCCACAAAATCAAAGGGCTGCGCTACCAGTATTACGAAGGACGCTTTGGCGGCGACACGGTTGACTTTGATTCGATGCGTCCGCGCGATTCCGGCGTGGCGGACCGATTCAGCCTGGATCCGCGCCGCCGGAACGCGAACTTCGGCCTGCGTTTCACCGGCTTGATCCACATCCAGACCGAAGGCGACTACACGTTCTACACCGAGTCTGACGACGGCTCGCGGCTGTGGATCGGCAGCACGTTGGTCGTGAAGAACGACGGGCAGCACGCCATGGCCGAAGCTCAGGGCAAGATTCATCTAAAGCCCGGCGAGCATCCGATCATCGTAACCTACTTCAACGGTGGCGCGGAGTTTGGTCTCAAAGTCTCGTATCAAGGACCTGCGTTGCCCAAGCAAGAAATTCCTCCGAGTCTGCTCTCGCATCTGGGCCAGCCGATGCTGCCGATTGGCAGCGAACCATTCGCCCTCGACGCGGCGAAGGTTGCGCGCGGGAAAGAACTGTTTGGGTCGTTTGGCTGCGTGGCTTGCCATCCAACAAAAGATCGAACGGGCACTTCCACGTTCCAGGCCAGGTCCCTGGATTCACTGAAGCCCGACGCTGCCGAGGGCTGCCTCGGCGAGAGCGTCGCGGCTGGTCGTCCGCAGTTTCGTTTGAGCGATACCCAACGCCGAGCCTTGCGCACGACCCTTGCTCACCAGAGCAAGCTGGCAGCGCCGCGCAACGCCCAGGATCAAATCGTGCGCACCATGACCGCGTTGAACTGCTTCGCCTGTCATTCCCGGAACGGAGTCGGCGGGCCCGATGCTGCGCGCGGCGAGTATTTCGCCACGGTCGGCGAGGTCGATTTGGGCGACGAAGGCCGCATTCCGCCACATCTGACGGGCGTGGGAGCGAAGCTGCGCTCCGATTGGCTCGGCGAGGTGTTGATGTATCGCGGCACGGTTCGCCCTTACATGGCGACGCGCATGCCGCAATTTGGCAAGGCGAACGTCGAACATTTGGTCGCTGCCTTCGAGCGCGTTGATGAACCTGCATCCGAGGCGAACGTGTCCGAAATTCCCGCCGAGAACTTGATGCGCCTCGCCAAGTCCGGCCACAAGCTCGTGGGCCGCGACGGCCTGACCTGCATTTCGTGCCACACCTTCGCGCAGTTCAAATCGCTTGGTGTTCCGGCGATGGACATGACGCAAATGGCCAAGCGGCTGCGGAAGGAATGGTTCCGGCGTTATTTGCTCGATCCCGCTTCGCTCCGGCCGGGCACACGCATGCCGAGTTTCTGGCCGGACGGCCTCGCCGCGAACAAGGAAATCCTCGGAGGCAACACGGAGCAGCAGATCGAAGCGATCTGGGCGTTCCTTTCTCGCGGACGCGAGGCGGACATACCGGCCGGTTTGATCCAGGCCCGGATGGAACTCGTCGCAGATAAAGAGGCGATCCTTTACCGCAACTTCATCGAAGGCGCGGGCGCGCGCGCGATTGCCGTGGGCTACCCGGAAAAAGCCAATCTCGCTTTTGACGCGGAGAACCTTCGGCTGGCGATGATCTGGCAGGGCGCATTTCTCGATGCTTCGCGCCACCGCAGTGATCGCGGCGCCGGCTTTGTGCCTCCGCTCGGCCACAACGTTGTGAGAATGCCGCCCGGTCCGGCGTTCTCGATCTTGAATGATCTGCAAGCGCCCTGGCCCGAGGCGGTGGGCAAAAAGGCGGGCTATCAAATGCGCGGCTACCGCCTCGACTCGAAGCAACGCCCCACGTTTCTTTATTCGCTGAATGATCTTCAAATAGAGGATTACCCCGTAGCAGCGCCTGGAGAAATTGATCCGAAGCTTACCCGAATGCTGACGTTTCGCGGTGGGAAGGCAACGGATAAACTCTGGTTCAGGGCCGCCGTGGGCTCGAGGATTGACGCCAAAGCTAACGGCGAATTCTGGGTGGATGGAAAACTGGCGTTGAAATTCGACCTCGTCGGCGCGGCTAAACCCGTCATCCGCGAGAGCGGCGGGCAGAAGGAATTGCTCGTCCCGATCATGTTTCAAGACCGCGAAGCTCGAATCCTCGAAGAGATGATCTGGTAGAATGAACTGGCTTTGCCGTGAACATCTGAAGCGAAGCGCGGCCTTCAGGCCGCTTCGGCGCTCGAGAATCCCAACGGGATTCTGCCCCAAAGCCCAGGGTTGCGAGGAACGAAACCTACTGGCGCTTTGGATCCGCCGGGTCAGCCTAAAAGCGGCAGAGGACTGCCGCACTCCAAGACGCTGGCGCGCGACTCGCTCCTTTCCGTTCATGAGAAGCTTCCTTGGTCTGATTACCATGCTCACACGTCATGAACCAGGTAGGGCGAGTTCGTCCCGGCGAGCCGCTCGACGTGCTTGGAACACGTCCGACGCGGCTCGCTGGGGACAGGCTCGCCCTACCGTCAGGTTCATGGGAAAATCCAGCCAATGAAAGTTCTCACCATTTTGTTGGCGTTGATCGGGTGCGTCGGCACACTTCGCGGTGCCACCACGGCTGCTGAGGAAAGCCATTACTACGAAATCATCACGCTGCCCACACCGCCCGGCGTCGTCCTGGAAGCGAGCGGGTTTCAAATGCTGGAGAACGGCCGCATCGCGGTGTGCACGCGTTACGGCGATATCTACCTGATCGACGGCGCCTTCGCCCATCCGCCGAAGGACGTGAAGTACCTGCACTACGCCAGCGGCTTGCACGAAGCGCTTGGCCTGGCGGCGCGTGACGGCTGGCTTTACGTCATTCAACGCGGCGAACTCACCCGCACCAAAGACACGGACGGCGATGGCCGCGCGGATTTGTTTGAAACGGTCAGCGACGATTGGGGTTTGAGCGGCGATTACCACGAATACGCCTTTTGCTCGAAGTTCGACGCGGAAGGTTATCTGTGGGTCGTGCTGTGCCTGACGGGGTCCTTCACGAGCGACCTGGAATTTCGCGGCTGGTGTTTTCGCATTTCGCCCGACGGCAAGGCCATCCCGACAACCAGCGGGATTCGCTCCCCCGGTGGGATTGGAATGAACACGGCGGGCGACATGTTTTACACCGACAATCAAGGTCCGTGGAACGGAGCTTGTGCGCTGAAGCAATTGGTTCCCGGCCATTTTGTGGGCCATCCCGCCGGGAACCGCTGGTATCCGCTCGCTCGAGCAAGCATGGGCCTTCGGCCGACCGATCCGGTCAGCAACAGCCGCATGCACATCGAGGCAAAAAAAATTCCGCAGCTTGTCCCGCCGGCCATCCTGTTTCCGTACGGCAAGATGGGCCAGTCGGCCAGCGGCATTGCTGGCGATCTGAGCCGGGGCAAATTTGGGCCCTTCCAGAACCAACTGTTCGTCGGCGATCAGACCCACAGCACCGTCATGCGGGTGTTTCTGGAGAAAGTGAATGGCCGTTATCAAGGCGCGTGCTTTCCGTTCAAGCAAGGCTTTGCTTCCGGCTGCCTCGGACTCGAATTCGCGCCAGACGGCTCGCTGTTTGTCGGGGGGACGGATCGCGGCTGGGGCGCGCGCGGCGGAAAACCTTTCGCGCTGCAACGATTGGTCTGGACCGGGCAGACGCCTTTCGAGATTCACGAAATGCGCGCGAAACCGGATGGCTTTGAGCTGACCTTTACTCAGGCGGTCGATCCAGCATCCGCGAGCGACACCCGTTCATACCGGATGGAAGCGTTCACTCACATTTATCAAAGCAACTACGGAAGCCCCGAAGTGGACAAGACCACGCCGACGATCCAAAGCGCCGGTGTGAGCCAGAACGGACGGAGCGTCCGATTGGTGGTCGAGGGGATCGTGGAAGGACACGTCCACGAACTGCACCTCCCGGGCGTGCGTTCGGCGGAAGGAAAGCCAGTGCTTCATCCCGTGGCTTATTACACGCTGAACGCGCTTTCCGGGAACTGAGGATTGGTTCGTTGCAGGAGGACACGGAACAGAGAAACAACCCCTCACCCTATCCCTCTCCGCTCGGCGGGGAGTATCTGTTTAGCGTTGGTAGGGACGGATTCCACTCCGTCCCTGACTAATCCTTGAGG